>Ga0233441_1002842_pt1 | contig 12255 bp, 9 predicted proteins | sample SI_123_September_4_FD_182781 | JGI IMG/M metagenome (GOLD analysis project Ga0233441, IMG submission 182781) | Seawater microbial communities from Saanich Inlet, British Columbia, Canada - SI_123_September2016_135_MG | ecosystem: Environmental > Aquatic > Marine > Inlet | place: Canada: British...
AGGCTTCCACACTGTCACTGGCGTCGCCGTAGCCATCCATGTCCGCATCCGCGTACCAGGTCGCCACATCCGTGGCTTCTTCGTCGGTCTCGCCGTCGCAGTCGTTGTCCACGCTGTCGCACACTTCCGTGGCACCAGGATAGGCGCTCACATCCGCGTCGTCGCAGTCTTCCGCATTGTCCACGTAGCCAGAGGGCATGTCGCAGGCAACCACAGAAACCTCAGCATTTCCGTAGCCGTCACCGTCGGTATCGAAGTACCAGGTGCCGGTGTCGGAAGCGTCGGACTCATCGATCACACCGTCGCAATCGTTGTCGATGCCGTCGCACACTTCCTCAACGCCCGGATAGGCCGCGTCGGTCGTGTCATCGCAGTCGGTGGCGTCGGAGACATAGCCACTGGGAGCCTCGCAGCTCTCGGTAGTCACATCCACGTTACCGTAGCCGTCCGCATCCGCATCTTCGTACCAGGTCAAGAGGACATCTTCGTCCACTTCACTGTCACAGTCGTCATCGAGCCCGTTACAGGACTCTTCGGCGTCTGGGTAGATGGTCAGATCAGCATCATCACAGTCGGTGTTGTCACTGACGTATCCACTCGGGGCCTCGCAGCCCTCCATGGTCAGATCAGCATCACCATAGCCGTCACCATCGGTGTCAGCGTACCAGGTCAAGAGGACATCTTCGTCCACTTCACCGTCACAGTCGTCATCGAGCCCGTTACAGGACTCTTCGGCGTCTGGGTAGATGGTATCGTTGTCGTCATCGCAGTCTTCCGCGTTGTCGGTGTAACCAGAGGGCTGGTCACAGGCCTCGAGGGTTTCCTCGATGCCATAGCCGTCGCCATCTTCGTCCATGTACCAGGTCACCATATCGATGGCATCCTCGTCCACGTCACCGTCGCAGTCGTTGTCAAGCTCATCGCAGAGCTCGTCCGCGTTCGGGTAGACATCGGCACGATCGTCGTCGCAGTCGGTGTTGTCCTCGACCAGGGCGAAACCCTGGCTCTCAGGCTCTTCACACCCGTTGGCCATGAAGGCATTCGGGTCACCGTAGCTATCGCCGTCCGCATCCAGATACCACACGGCATCGGACACATACTCGTCGATCTCTTCGTCGCAGTCGTTGTCCACGCCGTCACAGAGCTCCTGCGCACCTGGGAAGGTGGCGGGGTCAGTGTCGTCGCAGTCGGTATTGTCGGCCACGTAGCCGTCAGGCTGCGGGCAAGACTCCACCGTACTGGTGGCGTCACCAAAACCGTCCGCATCCGAATCGCGATACCAAGTCTCGATACACTCCTCACCAGTATCACCTGGCAAAACTACTTCACCGGAATCTTCCGGCACAACCACATCCTGATCGAGACCAGGAGCCGTGACGACCTTACAGCCACACAGCACAGTAAAAAGAAGTACGTAACGCATGGTTACTCCTTGCTTGGGGTTTTTTGAAAAGATTTTCCGTCAGGTCGAACGGAAAATCCAGTTGGAAAGAAAAGGAAAGTTGACCTGATGTAAATGCACGTTTTTTTGCTTGCATTCGCATCAAAACAACTTAGATTCGAACGGCCTAGTATGCCACAAATCTCCCATTTTGTCAATGGTCTGAGCCTCTTATTTACACCATGCTTTTAAGAGAGTTACCAATGAGAGAAAGAGCAATTTTTGTCTAAATTTAGCGAAAAACTATACACTTCTTTTACTAAAAGCCCATAAAATAACAAAAAAAGAAAAAGGACTGTAAGTCCTTAAATAACGAAAAAGCGCCCAAGAACTAATGTCCAAGGGCGCCAGAAGGCGGAAAACGCAGAGCTGACTACGGACGGATGAACTCCGCCGCACAGCCAGCAGACGAGCTGGAACCATCCACCGACCAGGTCGACACGTCAGACGTGCCATAGACCTCGCCACCGATCTCGATCTCGATCGTGGCATCGCTATCAAGCGACGCCGTGCCAGAACCGACATGCCCCATGCAGAGCCAGTCGGAACCATCGATCGTGACGTTGAAGAGTAGAGCCCAGACCAAGTCTGGGTCGATCTCCGGCAGGCTCAACTCGACACTGGTCGCAGCCTCAGCCGAAACCGAGTTGGTCCAGTAGCCGTCGAGGTCTGCCTCGTCATCCTCGATCTCGACATTCAGTTCGAGATCATGCGCGGACGTGAACGTCACGCGCAGCAGAATACCCTCAGACACATCCGACGCGGTATCACCCGTGTCTTCCAGCATACCGGTGTCATCCGGCACATCGGTGTCTTCGGGGTCTTCCACAGGCTCGGTGTCTTCGTCGCAGTCCTCATCGGTCTCGCCGTCGCAGTCGTTGTCGTAGCCGTCACAGACCTCAGGAGCGTCCGGATTGAACGTCCAGGCGAGGTCATCACAGTCGGTATTGTCGGCCACGTAGCCTTCGACGGTTTCGTCGCAGGCCTCGACTGGCTCGGCGGTCATGTCACCGAAGCCATCACCATCGACATCCGGGTACCAGTTGGTGCCCAGATCTTCGTCGATCTCCTCGTTGCAGTTGTTGTCGATGCCGTCGCAGACTTCGGTGGCATACGGGTGGATGTCCGGATCGCTGTCGTCGCAGTCGGCATCACTGTGGACGCCGTCACCGTCGTTGTCGACCAGCGGGTCCTGATCGGGCTCACTGGTGTCGCCGGTGTCTTCGGTGGGATCGATGACCCCACCAGGGATCCACTCGGTGTCACTCGAAGTGTCGCCGGTGTCCTCGATGGTGGTGTCGTTGTTGCCCAGGCCAGGGGCCGGAACAGGGGCGCAGGCAGCTGCGATCAGAGCCACGAAAGAGATTGCCAGAATGGAACGCATGAGTCCTCCTCCCGCAAAATGCGGGTCGAAATGGAACAGGGGTTGGTAGGAAAAGTAGTTGTTTGCGTTTCCGCTTGAAAGAACGTTCAAGAGCGGATTTGCCTTGTGTAAATAAATAACGCCAGTGAGGCGCTTGAAACATGCTGCACAGGCAGCAATACGACAAGCTATTTATTCAATTTTATGATGAATTGACTTAAATACACAAGGCAAATCCACTCTATGATAACGACCAACTATAGCACAAAAGTGCTGTTTTGTCAAGGGTTTTGGGCTATATTTGCCCATTTTTGGGTAAAAAAAGAACCCCCGAGAGGAGGTTGATGGAGAGTATCCACCAACCCCTCACGGGAGCGCGCGATCGGAGGTGTCTAGCGCAGAGCAACCAGCACACCGTCCACAATCTTCACGTAGGCCGAGCAGCCGGTTTCGTAGGCGGTCACACCCACGTACTCGCTGCCGTAGAACACGCCGTCGAGCTCGAGGTCCACATCCGCGGTGAGCTCCAGGGAGCTCGACCCGTAGCAGAGCCAGGAATCGGACGATGCATCATCATCGAGCCCGGTCACAACACTGTCCTCATCACGGTCCACATCACTCTCGTCGAGGAAGTAGGACACGTTGAATCGGACGATGCCATCGGTCCAGGCATCCACCTCATCGGTGGACCACTGGATGTGGTCAGCATCGAACACCGTCTGGCCGGGCTCGACCCAGTTCGTGCAGTCCGTGGGGTCATCCTCGTTCTCACGCATGCAGTAATTGAACTGCATGGCAGGGATGACATCACCGTCCTGAGACGCGACGTTGACGGTGAGATACCGCACGGGATCCTGACCCGGATCGGTGTCCGTGTCGGAATCGGTGTCGGCATCCGCATCGGTATCGGTGTCCGTATCGGTGTCGCAGTCGGTGTCGGTGTCTGCCTCAAGGGCAGTGTCATCGGCCGTGTCTTCGACACAGAGATCCCCACAGGGCGGGGCGCTCAGGGTGCAGGCCGAAAGGGCGAAAAGGGAAAGAATCAGAACACGCATGGGATCTCCTGCCAGCAGCGCTGGACTTAGTAGAAAGTTGTTCCCGGAACCGGGAAAAGACCTCGGCTCCGAGAGAAGACGAGGTATCTAAGGGTGTTTACCCTCACATATCTCGTCTTCTCGCATACATAACTACACATCTCTTCAATTTAAGGAACGGCTTACTATAGCAAAATTGTCTAATTTTGTCAACCCCCTCCCCTACTGTTTCAAACAAAAAACCCAACAAAAAAGGACCTTTCCGAAGAAAGGCCCGGGCTCTGCACACAGCTGTGTGCAGAGCCCCAAGCGAGCTAGCTCCCCAGGGTGACGGTGAGGCCACCCATGAGGTTGAAACCGAAACCGGAATCGATGTTCCGGTCGGTCTCGAGGTCGAGAGCCGTCTGGGTCCCGTAGGTCTCGTAGAAAACCACCGGGCGCAGGGTCGCACCCAAGGACCAGTTGTCGTCTCCGACGAGGAAGGCGTTGAGCACAACACCAGCACCACCACCCAGAGAACCGCTGCGGTTCATCAGGATGTCACCACCCGCGTAGTGATATTGAATCACTGCGGTCGGGCCGATATCCAGCCAATCGGTGGCTCCGAAGAGCACCTCAGGGCCGGCGGTGATCAGGAATCCACGCTCCCAATCCTGCTTGTACTGGTCGGAGGTCATGCCAAAGGCACCGTACGCACCGAACTTGGTGTTTCCAGCGGCCTTGCCACCTTCGATCAGAAGACCGAAGCTGCGGCTGGCAGGCCCTCGCACCCAATCATCGCCCGTGGCGCTCTCGACGCCATCCTGACGCAGCCAAGCACCGTACAGACCGGCGCCGAAGTACCCACGATCAGCCTTGGCTTCCGCCACACCGGTCGTGTTGGTCGCGATGCTGGCCGCATTCGCAGCCACGTCACCCTGCACCATTCCGATCGCATCGGCATTGGTGCGAACCTGTCCCTGCAGCTGAGGCATGATCGCCTCGTGCTCGGTCCCGGCTCCATCAACCCATCCGACGAAGAGCCTGTTGAGAAGACCGGTGTTGCGACCAGTCTCTTCCTTGAGCTCAACGACTCCGGTCTCGATGGTCTCGAGACGCCCATCAGTTGCTTCCTGATAGGCATCGAACCCTTCCTGGGTCAAGTAGATGTCGGCGAGCCCGTCGATCATGCCCTGAACAGCTTCCTGCTCAGTGCTCGAGAGGCCATTCCCATCGCCGGAGCGACGGAGCAGACCTGCGGTCTGCTGACACTGACTCTCATCCCACACGCCCCAGAAGAGGCCGGTGACGGTCATGTCGCAGACCTGCTTACCAGCAGGCACGACGAACTTGTGCTCCACCATGTCGATGGTGCAGTTTGCAGCATCCATGCAGGCCAAGAAGGTCCGCTGGAGCTGCGTGGTGCAGAGACCGGGATGGTTGGCCTTGAAGGCCTTCACGTCTACCGCATCGATCTGCGGCAGGGCCCGATCGTCACCGGAACAGTCTTCGTCCACGCCGTTGCCGGCAAGGCCAGGGCCTTCGGTGGCATCAGGATTGATGGCAGCGTCGCTGTCATCACAGTCGACAGCGTCGCCGCCAGCCTGATCCTGCTTGGCGTACCCCACAGGGCAGTCGCCTGCGGCAGGCACGGCCTGGCTTACGCCAGACTGGCCGAAGCCGTCGTTGTCGTTGTCGAGGAAACACTCTTCTGCCGCATGGACAGAAGAGCTGAAAGCCGCCGAAATGGCGAGAATGCACAAAATGCGGTTCATGAGGAACTCCTGTTCGAGGAAAAAAGAGGGGCAACATGCCCCAATCGGTGTTGTAGAAAATCCGCCAGAGTGGCGAACCTGGGTCCACCTCTCCAGGGAGAGGACGGTTCTAACCTAGCTTTCTCGTATGTAAAGTACGATCGAGCATGGTCAGGACGCAAAAGACTCATTGACTCTTCTGCGTTCTGACCATGAACTCAAGTGGTTTGGAAAGTGCATCGCAGCAAGGAGGAGGTGCTACGAGCTCTTACCAAACCGCTCGAATCCACGGCATAAATCATCGTGCATTACGGTGATTCCATGCTATTTATGAACGCGGCACAATAACACGAAACCACAAAATTGTCAATACTAGAGACTTCTGTTTCCAACCAAAAAATATCCACTTGACGCTCAAACACCCTTTTGGTACGCTTTTGCCACAGAAACGTTACCTTTTTGCAAAAGCAGGCAAAAAGAAGTGAAAAACATCAATAAAATCAATAAAAAATCCGTTTCGACGATCTGGTACAGCGGTCTTCGTGTCTCCTCCTCATGATGACTCGCCAGGCCAGGTCGTCAAAGCGGATTTTTACTTAGATTAAGCAAAAATCGACCCTTTGGGGTCGATTTCTTTTCTTTTTGAAAAAACTCTATTTCAATCGCTCGTGTACAAGTTTGTGTCTGCGTCGCACACGTTCTGCTTGCAACAGCACATAACCAACACCCACAAGGCCTCCAAGCACTAATCCCGAAAACACATTTGCAAAAATATTTGGCCTTACTGGCCAACGAGAGTTAAGTGGCGCATCAATAAGTCGCACATCAATATTTCCACCAGATGTATATTCAGTAACATTCTGAGTAAGGACAAAAGAGACAGCTTGAACAATCTGTTCAGCTTGCTCAACGTCTGTATGATAAGCACTTACCGTTAACATCCCTGTTCCTCGAGAAACAGTGGCCGCAACAGTCTTCCCCCACTCGCGACGTTTTTTGTAATCCTCTTCTGGAAATTGTGTGTCGCTAATACTAAACCCAGCATCCATCACCTGATTAAAAAAGGTTGTTGTATAAATTACCGTAGAGAGATTCTCTGCAATACGCTCCTCTGACCGACTTGCTGTATAAGCGTCTACTGAGGTCCCAACATCTTGCAAAACAAGCAGTCGTACTGTTGATGAATATTTAAGAGGTTGTACAAATGAAATAATGAGCGCAAGTACCAGCCCAAGCACGGCAAACATTAGAATTGTCTGCCATCCATACCACAACATTGTTGAATAGTTTTTACGTGCCATATGTTTATTCAAGAATTACATGCACGTCCTCCCGGACTCCATCACGATCTATTGTTAAGATGATCTCATCTTCTATTTTATACTCTGTGAGATATTCATCAAGTGAGCGGCTGTAATCAATCATCATTCCATCAACACTTAAAATAATATCCCCAATCATTATTACCTTCTCAGAAGAATCTACCCCAGACACAAGTGCGCCATATTCATATCCTCGAGAAAGTGAATCATCTAGTCCAATAACAGAAGAGAGGTCAATGAAATCAAGATCAAGCCCTGCGCGAACAATCTCACCATTTTCAAGCAATGAAGTAAAAGAAGGGAGAATGCTATCTAGAGACAAAAAGACCGAACGATACTCTTCGCTCTCTTGTTCTGCTTCTACGCAAAAACCAATCAGCTCACTAGATAAATTTATAACAGGAGAACCAATAAGTGAGGAAAGGGTGGCGTATTGTAAATACACTTGACGTGTTGGCGCATCAGAACTGAGCGTTTCTTTAGAATCATGCTTGATTTGGGAAACCGAAGTTGTAATAAGAGAATCTTGTGTAGGAAGAATAAATACCTGATCACCAATGGCTGCATCCCAACCACTTCCAAATGAAATAACAGGAAGATTGTTTGCGAACACTTTGACAAAAGAGGCTCCGGTAATCTCATCTGTCACAACCTGCTCAACCTCATATTCCTGACCCTGAACAACAGCCACGTATTGAGAGAACGTATCAGTAAAATGCACAGTACTCACAAGCCACCCATCAGAAGTCAAAACAGCACCTTGCGCATAAGCATCATCCAGTGAATAGACACCTATTTGATTCGCATCAGTTTTATCAAAAAATGTGACAACACCAGGCAAAACCTCGTCCTTGATACGACTGACTGCCTCTTGGTGACTTTTTGGAAAACTACGCACATTCTCATCACCAATTCGCAAAGGCTGAGTATAGTCAGCTAATTCAATTGCATAATCAGCTAAGTAATTTGTTGTTAGTGCAGCAGTAACAATTCCACTAATTCCACCCAAAATAATCGAAAGCACGATAATTCTAACAATGATTTTCCAAGTGTCTTGTTTGTGTTTTTTTATTTTCATAGTTTATGTCCATTGAGCTGAGGCAACGAGCATGACAAATAATAGCAAAGAAATCAAGACATACCGCCTCGCAACACCCTTTGTGAGCTTCTTTGCAAAATGCGCACGAAACATTCCTAAAAAGCAATAAAAAAAGATCGTTAATAATGTCGCGCTTGTGTAAAAACCAACAGGCAAGAATGTCATGACCAAAAAAAGCTCTGTCACAAGCACAGATCCAGCAAGTGCAAAAATACGCGCTTCATCCTGCTCAACCTTACTTACCCATAATATTCCATGAATCATGAAAAAACTAATAACAAGCAACGCACATCCTAGAAACCATACCGGAAGGTGCAAAAACATATGCCCCCCAAAACCAATGACACTTAAAAAGAATAGGGTGATTACATGAAAAATAACAGAGAGATACTCCAAAGTGTATGGCTGATATCGCGAAGGCAAATGATGATAGTGAAAAAGATGCTCTGCGTAAAAAAACAATGCAAGCCCCACAAAAACAGCCAACGACCATTGAGCAACAACGTTTTCTAAAAAAAGATAATAACCTACTGATGAGACAAGAAGCATTAGTGGAGTTCCAAGAAAAAACCAAAATGCCACTGTCTTATACTCTGCGTTAAGTAATCGCAAAAGAAAAACACCTATTAATACAGCACACAAAAGAAACACCAAAAAACCATAACCACTATCAGTTAAGATAAGTGGTAAAAAAGCAGCAAAGCCGACAGATAAAACCAAAAATGGAGTAATGCGGTGAAGAAGAATCATGTTATTGAATCAATTCAAGAAGTTCTACATTTAAATCGCCAGCGAGCGTAACAGAGCTATCCTCAAAATACAACGATGAAATAGAAACATATCGACTAAGCTCTTGATTCAAATCCAAAAGCATCGACTGCAGATATTTATCTGCAACAACTCCAACAAGCCATGAAGGCAAATGATAACTACCGATCCATACATCTGAAATCATGACAGAAAGCACCCCATTTTCTGAAGTACTCCAAACATGCACCTTTACTGCGGTTTCCATTTCATTATCATCAACTGGAAGAAAAATCTCGAAACCAATAGTTGGATCCACTGCAACTTGTGCTGATTGCATATCAAACATTAACCCACTTGTTTGTTCAGAAAAACTTCTTGCAGAAGCTGTGAGTGCATTATCAGGAATCGTTAAAACCAATGATGTATCACTAAGAGCACCACGCCCGGCCTGCACGCGCTCCACAACCTCTTTTGTTACAAAAGAATGCACATACGTCTCAACAGGCACCCCTGCTGTTACCACATGGACAGGTTCAGGTTTTTCATAAGCGAAATCTGAAAAAATAGGCAGTTGTACCAAACCTGTTGCTGCAATGATCCAAAGAAACCATAACATCAAGCCAGCAACAAACAGGAAAAAAATTGAAATTCCAACCAAAATAGGATGATGCTTCTTTTGTGGTAGATGCTCAATGATATCCATACTTATTTCATTTCATTAAATAGATCCTCTAAGACAACCACCGTGAGTGTTGCTACAGGAATTGCAAGTATTGCACCTACCAACCCCCCAACTTTTAATCCAATTAAAAGCGCTGCAATGCTTACAAGAGGATTTAAACCTGTAACCTTCTGCATGATCTTTGGAACAAGAATATTATTTTCAAGCTGCTGTATCACAAGATAAAGAACCAAGACAACTATTCCAATAACTGGCGACTGAGCAAACCCTACAATCACAGCAGGAACAAGACTTACGATAGGACCAACATAAGGAATGATCTCAAACAAGCCTGCGATAATTGCAAGTAGAAGCGCATATTTAACACCAAAAATTGTCAATCCAATAAAAACAGCTGTTCCAACAATAAGCCCAAGAATAATTTGTCCACGAAGCCACGCACCAATCTTCAGCTGAATCTTTTTCAAAAGATTATTAAGATACGGCTGATATTCAGGAGGCGTGAGATTGAAAAAATATTTTTTAGCTTGCTCTTCTTGAACAACCATATAAAACGCAAGGACAAGCACAAGAAAAAGACCCGCAATCCCTCCAAAGACACCTTTTACTGTTGTGAACAAAGAGCCTGCTGAACTAGAAAGCGTCTGCTCCATGGACTGCAATGTTTGAAGAAAATTTTGTTGCATTGATTGATCCGCCGTAAATCCAAGATACTCCCCCATGGTTCCAAGCAAACTATTATGAGATTGCCCAATACTTTGCACAAGCTCTATTGATTGCTCGATAACAATTGGAATCATCAAGCCAACAACAATTGAAAGAATGGCTCCAAGCACAAGATACAGAAAAAGAACCGCGATGCTGCGAGGCACCCTGTGTTTTGCCAACCAATCTGTATAAGGAGTAACGATCACTGCCAAAAGCAATGCAATCAAAAAGATCGCGACAATATCGCGAATAAACCAGAGAAACCACAACCCAAGGATTATCAAAACTGCCTTCACAAATGTTGCAGTTGAGATTCCGATATCAGTTGCTTTCTTTGAAGACCTAATATTCATAAACGTGCCTCTAGTATAACAAAAAGCCCCTCAGACAAAAAGCCTTGAGGGGGAAGTGCACTAAATCAGAATTCAGTGTTGATGGTCTGGATGCAAAGATGATAAAGAAGTCTATGAGCCTTCTCAACATCTTCTGCTGGAATATGGTCACTCCAACCATTCTGGCGCGCGAACAGATCCCATAGACCTTGAGCAGAACGAGCCAAGCCATCAAGCGTGCCTCTTCCCTCCCAAGTGATCGGACCTCGATCTCCTTGGATGTAAAGCACGGCGTAGCGCAAGGCAATCTTCATGACCGCACCGCGAGCCTTTCGACGCGTACGCCGCGAAGGACCAATGATCTCACGAGAGGGACGCGTCTCCTCAGGCTCATCAAGATCCAGAACCAGCGTTGCAAAGAACCCATTCCCATCTGGATCACGCTCGGTGACAAGTTGAATGGGACGCAAAACCTCAACGAGTGTACCAAAGATACGAATCGTCGAAGGTGGCACCAGTGTACGAACATCAATACCCTGAACACAGAGTGTCATCTTTTCCTCCTTGAAAAAAGACCAAGAACTCTAATCGATTTAGCCCACTTTGTCAATGAACACGTACCAATATCCATTGACAAAACGCCTATTTTCAAGTATGCTTCTTGCTGATCCCCAAGCTGATCATCCATGTTTTGTGCCAAACTATCTGTTGACATAAAGCGGGGCTGATCGGCATCGATGGGAGTTCCTTACCTATTAATCAAGTCGAGGATGTGCGTGTCCTCGTAAACACCACGTGCAACAAAGATAATTGCCAACATCTTTACTAAAGCAAAGAGTGCATTTTCAATGCCTGCATTTGCGCCAGTTGTTGCTTAAGTGCTCCAACCGTCCTGCCGCTTGACGCTCGATAGAGCGGATGTGGATGTCATAAACTTCGAACTGGGTTAAAGAATGTTCTCCATTCCTTAACTAAGATGGTTAGAGAAACTTTCTGTGTATTTGTTCTTACCTTGAGCACAGATCGCAAACAAGTAAGAATAAGCTTGGAATAAGTTGATAGGCAAAGCCTTACCAGACGGGAGTTCAATTCTCCCCAGCTCCACCAAAAGACGGTCGTCATTTACTGACGGCCGTTTTTTGATTGCAAAAAAGAATTGAACTGAAGGGATGGTAAGGGGAGATGCTCCCCCTTACACTTTGAGGGGTAACCTGAGCGCAGCGAAGACCAGAGGGGTAGAAACCCCTATGGAGAGCGAAGCGATGTGAAACCCCTCCCAGCTCCACCGCCGAGCTGAGCTCGGTTGTCTCGATAGCAAACTAAAACTGAGCTTTAGTCGGGGACAACACTGTATTGCTCAGTGAGGTGATAGCCCCGCTCAGCGGGGTCACATCTCAGAGATCATCTCGGTATAAAAAAGAACCAGGACACCCCGGTTCTTTTTTATTCCTTCATTCTTTCACGCATCTGACGATCAACGTCGCGCTTTTTAATCGTATCGCGCTTTTCGTGTTTCTTTTTTCCGCGAGCAAGCGCAAATTCGATCTTAATCAAATCTTTCTTTGTGTAAATACAAAGCGGTACTAATGACAAGCCTTCCGCTTGTGATTTACCGATAAACTTTTTGATTTGCCGTGCGTGCACCAAAACTTTTCTATCTTGATAGGGATCATACTCGGGCTGTGGGCCTGCAGGGCCATACTTGGCAATAAACGCATTCTTTAGCCATAGCTCCCCTTTTCGAATGTGTAAAAAAGAGCCTTTTAACTGTATGCGCCCAGTTTTGATTGA
>Ga0233441_1002845_pt1 | contig 12242 bp, 7 predicted proteins | sample SI_123_September_4_FD_182781 | JGI IMG/M metagenome (GOLD analysis project Ga0233441, IMG submission 182781) | Seawater microbial communities from Saanich Inlet, British Columbia, Canada - SI_123_September2016_135_MG | ecosystem: Environmental > Aquatic > Marine > Inlet | place: Canada: British...
TCAGATGAGGAAACAAAAAAACATGAAATCGCAGCACCAAGAGGTGTTTGCATAATATGTTGGATGCCCGGAAAGTGTCTCTTATTTTTTAAGCGATCTTGTCCGAATTACTTTGACGACTTACACTCTAGAAGAAGCACACAGATTAATAGCACCTCTAGATATTGAACCTGACGATACTTCCCATATCGGTGAAGAAAAACTTCGGGTAAGACAAATTGAAAGTGAACGTTTAAGAAAAAATGCTTTTAGTCGGGTACAACAGGAACTTGACATCAAGAAACACACCAACATGAAAGATCCAAGTTGTGACTTACGGAAAATGAATGATAGGGTTCCGTTTAAACTTGTTTATGAAAAGCTCATGGACGAGAAACCGAAAGGTAAATACTGGACCTGCCCAGTATGCGGTAAACAAACTATGTCTTATTACCCAAAACCAAACAGAGTACATATAAACAATAAGGGCTATTGTCATCCTAATCAAGGTGGGTGCGGTAAGTCAACCAATTCAGTAAATTTGATTAGACTCAAATTGAGATACCTTTTTCCTGAAGCTCTTAAATGGTTATTAGCAAACTATGATCCTGTGGATTATGGAGTGATACCCACCTTTTGTTTATCTGATAAGGACAAAGAAAAATATAGTCATAAAGTTTGACCAATTTTACGAGTAAACATCACAAACGGTTGGATAATATCTACACATCAGAGTCCAAAAGTATTCTTGGCTAACCGGATGAATCAAGATAAAACCATTTGGGTTAGACTGCTTAATCTGCACTCACTACAAGGGATCTAATTAGAATACGATGAGAGTCTCTCTTGTTGACGTTTGGTCAGACCATTAGACCTATCAAACAGAATCATGGCATCCAGGTCTTTACGGTTGATTAATATCGTTGACTTAGATTTTGCATCATCAAGCCGGTAAGATTTTAACTTCCCGTCATCGATGAGCTCCCGCAGTTTTGTGACTCCAGTCCTGGCATATTCAGCAGCTTCTTTGAGAGTATGCCATGTTGCTAATTTTTCAGATTTTATGCGGCGACTTTTCACATGCCGAAGAAATCGTTCGAATATTTTTTCGCTGGATTTCCTTCTTTGCTGCCAGAACCAGTGATAAAACAGATCTATTTTCTTAGCGTATAGTTCAATTACGCTGTCTGGAGCAGAATCCAAATTCCTTTCATACTCATCGAGCAAATAATTGGCGATACGTGTATTGATGAAGCGAATACAATATTCCCGACCGTTCTCGGTATATGCCCGGATCGTTTTCCGGTCCACCAAGAGAGGACGCGGAATATCTTCCGATACTCCATCTTCAATTTTCATCTGGGCGGGTTCATACTCAGAAGTTTCACCTTCATACCAGAACATCACACCGTGATCCTTAATTAAATAAGCATGCGCTACTGGTGCTAACTCATTCACTTTGAATATATATTTCGTCATCTATTCCTCACGGTATGCTACTCGTTCTTGAGAATGTACTTCTTGAAGCTAAGCACCTCCGAAAATATATCATTTCTCGCAATAGGAAACCAATTTTGATAAGTAACGACCTACAGACCTAACCCTAAAACCTGTCTATTTCGTCCGAAACCCCCTATATATCAGGGGGTTAGTTTTGTACACCGCCCAGGACTCGAACCTGGAACCAATTGATTAAGAGTCATCAGGTAAGTTTTTGTATGCGTTACTGTATAGGGCTTTAAGGGGTGTATTGGACACCCCGTCCCCGCTATGTCCCCATTTTGTGCATTTTAGGTATAACAAGGCAAGAGCGTTCTTTTACGCCTGAGCAATAATTTGACTGCTGGCCTTTTTAGCTTTTGGCTTCAACATTTTTACAAGAAAATCAGGTGGAAATTTAGTGTAAATCATCGTTGTTTTGACATCCTGATGGCCAAGAAGATCTTTGACATACATAATGTTGTTTGTCTCAACCAGACTACGAAGTGCAAAAGTATGACGCAGACTATGAAGCGACTTGTCTTTGGAGATTTCTGCATCATCAGCATAATCTCGGAATGCGTGTGTTATTGAGTTGGGTTTGTACGGTTTGTCCATCGCAATCACGTAATGTGGAATCAGATCAGCTGTAATAGGAATCATCCTGAGCCGCCTACTCTTTGAATGCTCGGCGGGGATAGTTATATGATCTTCTTCAAGGATGCTATGTTGAAGCTCACTAACGCGGAGTCCAAGCCTCTCAAATACTTTGAATGTTGAATACCACTTTGGATTATCTACCTGTTGATAAAACTTGTCTAGCTCATTCAACGATAAGAACTTCGGTAGTCGTTCGTTAATTTTGACCTGGGCTACCTTCACTTTTTCAAGAATGTATCCTTCTTCAAAGAGCCAGTTTGTAAACGCATTCCCAGAACGGATATAAATATTGATTGTAGTATCACTGAGTTTTTCCTTGTGCAGATGGTCAAGCATTTTTCTAATATTCTTGGTGGTAATTGAGTTTACCAATAATCTGGGGGAATTGGTCTCTACTAAGCAATCCAGAACTCGCTGATATGACTTAATCGTTGCTGGTCTACGACCATTAACCTTTCGCTCTTTGATAAACCTATTTACTGCATCTTGGAGCTCAAGGTCTTCCATTTCAGCTTCAGTAATCAACTTAGCTTTAAGGAGAATCTCCTTGTCTTGCACAAGCCGCAATCTACGCTCGGCTTCACGCTTGTTGCCTGTCTGGGTTGCTATAGTTTTCTCTTTACCGCCAGAGAGACGGACGCGGATGTAATATTTGCTGTGTTTTTTTACAAGAGTAGCCATGAAATAGTTTTAGCGTGTTTGCTCTCTAATTTTTTGTTTTTTCATTAACTTCCCAATAACCACCCATATCCGGCCCCTTACGCTCGATGGCACCCTTTTCTTTGAGCTTTGCGATCTGCATCTCAATTGCCCTTGTAGTTCTACCTATGGCCTCAGCGATATCGGGGATGGTAATATTCTTATTCTCCCGCATCAACTCAAGAATCCTCACCGAAGTTTTCACCGAAGTTTTCACCGAAGTTTTTTCATCTACCTTCGGGGCGAGATTCTCCTTGGGGTGAATGGGCAAGCGAACCAAAAAATGACTTCGGTGTTCATCTGTTTCAAACTCAGGTTTTCCGGAACCGTTTTCTTCCATCACCTTCAAGATCTTGGATATTCCTGTTGAACGTCCCTCTGCGAGATCCAACTCTTTCAGAAATTCTCCGATTCTGCGGTTACGGTACCGGCGACTTACAGCCCGACCCAATTGCAGATCTGGCATCCGAATGGACCGGTCTGGACCGGGGAAACTCAATACAACCAAATCTTCAGTAGTAACCCGGATCTCAATAGGTTCCCGCACTTCATAGGATCGATGATATACAGCGTTAACAACGGCTTCCTCGATAGCAGCGTAAGGAAAATTCCAATAACGCTCAGCTTCAGCTCTATCATCATGCTTAATCACTGTTTGTTTGATGTAGTTGGTTTGGATGTAACTCAGAGCGTCGCGAGTAATATCAGCAAGAGGGCCCTCGAATGTTTTCTCGTCAAACCGATCTCCTCCAGCACCTTCCGGAAACCAGACCACATCAATTTGTGTTGCCGGGAAGAATTGCCTTGGGTGTTCACTGAAGAACAAGAGACCTACGTTTTTCGGCATAATTGCTTCATCAGAACCACCAACGACATTTAGGCGTCGACCCAGGGCCTTAACAGCCAACTCTGATGCCTGATCAGCAAGGTCACTGTCTACCAGGCGTAAGAAATTAGTCATCAGTTGAGGAGAAAGATCTTCAACTTTAGCTGTGTGATGGTAACGATCGTCGTACGGTACATTAGCTGTAAGGGCTATTAACTCCTGTTCATCCTCACCTTTTGCTTCAACAGTGCTGGAATAGCGTCGGATATAGTAGTTGTGATCTTTATGTCGACTGGTAACTGCTTTGGGAGCTTTATAGGGACGATTTTCTCCACCAGGAGCCCACAGAACAATAAGGTTACGTTCTTCAAACAGCTCAACACTCAGTTTTGGGAAATATGCCGGTTGAATGTGGTTGCAAAATGAGAGGAGCTCCTGTTGGATTTTGTCTAATTGATTATCAGCTATACCAGAAGGAGGAAAGATGGGGACACCGGCTTCATCACAATCCTGGCCGATGACAATATACCCACCGCCCAGATTTTCAAAGTCATTGGCAAAAGCACAAATGGTACGGATAATTGGATCAGGATTCCATCCTTTTTTATACTCGATCCGATCACCTTCAACCTTACGCTGGTGAAGCAGATCCTCCAGATTGATGGGAAGTTTAGAGCTCACGTATTATTCTCTTGTTTTAACATTCGTTATTTGCTTCGCATATTCTACTATCAGGATGTATCATCATCCAAATCATTTTCGATAGACATCTGACTTTTTCTCTGGCGTGTCGTTGTTGAGTGCAAGTAAGATAGTTACTTGGTCGATGGACCTACAATAACTTGACATCATCTAAGCTCTACCGCATCCCGGGCCAGTAATTACACTTTTTCCGCCTGAGATTGGATCTATGCTGATCTGAGTGCTTATTCTTTCCTTCAACGCAGGAACATGAGAGATAATACCGATCAGTTTACCCTCTTGGTGCAAGCTAGATAAGGTTTCCAGTGCTGTCTCCAAGTTATCTTCATCCAAAGTTCCAAAACCCTCATCAAGGAAGAGTGAATCTACTCTGACCTTACGACTTGCCATGTTTGATAATCCCAGGGCTAGTGTCAGACTCACAATAAAACTTTCACCACCGGATAAATTTTTGGTGGATCTGATTTCTCCAGCTTGATAATTGTCCACAACATTCAACTTAAGTGGCTCTTCTTCATCACGGACAAGCAGGTATCGATCTGTCATTTTTTCAAGTTGCTGGTTAGCATGTGATACCATGAGTTCAAAGGTTAAGCCCTGGGCAAAGTTTCGATATTTCTTACCATCAGCAGAACCAATTAGTCCGTGCAACTTATCCCACCGTGAACACTCCTGTTGCTGGGCATCAATTTCAAATTGTTTTTCTTTGACACGTTCCTTGGCGATAGTGTTATCGGTGAGCTTATGTTTTAGCTCAGCAATAGCTTCCCTAAGCTGTTTTAAACTCTCCCCAAGTGCTTCGAATTGTGGCTCAAGCTCCTTAAGCGATCTTTCGGTTACCTTCTTGGTCAGCTCAGTAGCTAACCGATCCTTGCGATCTTTTCTCCTTGACTTGAGCTCCAGTTTTCGGTCATCCAGATCTTTTGCCCTTGTTATGAGATCGCCTCGTTCTTCCGATGAGAGCTGAGCTTCCAAGAATTGTTTTTCGACTGCAAACCCTACAGATTGAAGAGATGCACTAAAACCGGATTCAAGTGTTTCCAGCTCAGGAATCCCTTGTTCGATCCGTTCCTTCAGAGATGTGACATTGGTTGTTGCAGCGTTCAGTTTCTGCTGAGCATCGCTCTGTAGTATTCTCGTCTGTTTTTCCGCCACTTCAGCATCATCAATCGCTTTATTTAGCTGCTGTTCTTCAGTGTCAGGCTTTTTATCTCCGTACAATTCCAGGCGTTCAGTATTTGCATCTGTATATTCTTGTTTGACTGTTTCAAACATTTTTTGTTTTTCACTCGATGCAGTGGTTTGTATGTCAATAACCGCATCCAACCGCTTCAGTTCACTCTCCAATTCGGAGATCTGTTTTTCTATCTCAGCTTTATCTTTATTGTGAGACTGCCACTTGGTAAGCCGCTCCTGCAAAGATGTGAGCAAGCGGGAGATATCCGACTCCGAGATTTCAACTATTCCAAGAGGCTGCAATTTGCTTGAGACACCCTTTTTTAATTTTACATAATCAGACTGTTTTTTCTTGAGATCATCTGTCTGGTGAGTAAGATTTTTTTTTGCAGTCTGCTTTTCATTGGCTACTGCACCTTCAATCTTTTCACTCTCAGAGAGGCTATGCTGCGCTTCCTTTTCTGCGATCTCAAGGTTTTTAATCACTGATTCCTGGGCTTCAGCCTTCCCTATTAAGTCAGAAAAATCCACAATCTTCTGCTCCTGCTCATCTGGAATAGGTACATTTCCCTCAGCATAAGGATGTTCTCCCGCTCCACAAAGGGGACAGGGTTTTCCATCTTCCAGTTTGGCGCGGTGATCTTCAAGTTCTACGATCCTGGCGAGCAAAGCCATCTCACGTAACAGTTTCTCTTTTTCAGCACGATATTCCCGGAGTAGGCGGTCACCCAACAGTGTTTTTAAAGCTTTCTTCCCTTTATTTAGTAACTCAGAAGCCTTCGCCAGTTCCTGTTTTCGAGTGCTGCATTGTTCTGTGCCTGTATCAAGTTTTTCAGATATCTGTTCCAGGGCTGCAGCGGCTTCCTGCTTGTCATTTTCGTTTTTGCGGATTTCATGGTGCCGGGTGAGCAGATTACCGAGTTGCGATTCAATTCCAGTCAAGCCACTCACCAACCACACGTCTCGGGAGTGCTCACTTAAATATTCCTCTGTGGTTCTCAGTTTCCCACTTGCTGTATCGAGATTATTCTGTTCTTTAAGCTTAAGTTTTTGATCACTTTCAATTTTTGCTACATCTTCTTTGCAGGCTGCTTCAGCACTTTCCATTGTTTTTATTTGAAGGGTCAATTTTTGATCTAGGGAACGTACGTTCTGAATCAATGGCGAAGCAGTTTTTAGCTCTGCTTTAGCCTCTACAATCCGCTTTTCTACAGCCTTCAGGGCTTCTACCTTTTGTTGAAAAGCTAGCTCCAGGTCAGGCAGTTTGCCGTCCTCTGTTTTCAGGGAGTTTTGATCCGTCTCTTGCTGCTTCCTGACTGCTGTGAGGTTTGCATACTCTCCATCAAGCCCAGCTGCTTTTTGTGCCTGGCGGAGTTGTTCCCGATCCGGTTGGAAAGATTTGAGTTCAATCTCCAGCTTACCAGATTCGTCAGCTAAAGATTCAATCTCCCCATTAAGTCCATCAATACCAACCAACCAGGCGATGGCCTTCCCTGTTTCGTTTGTTTTAGCGGAAAGATCGGCCTCTTGCTTCTGTTGATCTGCCAGATTCTTCTGAATGATCTCTTCCTCATCAGGTTCAAGAAGAATAAAGCCAGATGTTTCTGCTTGAAGGAGATTGAGCCGATTACGTTCCTCTCGCTGACGTTCATGCACCCGTTTTGATATCTCCGTATAGATTTTGGTGCCGGTAATTTGCTCAAGAATCTTGGATTTCTCTTCAATATTAGCCTTGAGAAATGTATCAAAACCACCTTGCGCCAGAAGAATAGATCTGGTAAAACGGTCAAAGTCCATACCTGTTTTATCTTCTATGGCCAGGGCGACTTTCCTCAGCTGATGCTCAATCACTCTGCCATTCTCAATGGCTTCCGAAATTTCATGCTGTGGGTTCTGTAAATCACCGTTAGCATGTTTTCGAGCGCGATGTTGGCTCCAGTGGCAGCGGAACCGTCCTTCCTTAGACTCAAAAATTACTTCAGCATAACACTCGCCTGTTTGCCTCGACATGATCTCGTTAGCGCTTTTTGTAATTTTGCCTAGACGTGGCGTTTCCCCATATAGGGCTAAACAGATGGCATCAAGGGTTGTCGATTTACCAGCTCCGGTTGGTCCGGTAAGGGCAAAGATTCCATTCGTGATATATTCGGGGCCAGTAAAGTCGATACACCACTCACCATAGAGTGAATTCAAGTTCTTAAATCTAAGCTCAAGAATCTTCATACAATGTCCCGCTATTCCGCATTTGCATCTTCTTCATTAAGAGACTTCAGTATTTCATTATAAGACTGCGTTAGATCTCTTCTGTCTTCGAGAGGTACATTTAAAGTTTCTAGACACCGTTCGAACACATCATTTTCATTCAGGTCATCAAGGGTTTCATTTTGCTTGGATGCACCCAGGACCTTTTCGATGATTCTTTGGTTCTTGATCCGCCGGATCTCCATGGCAGAATCAGTCAGAGCTTCTTCAAGTGTCTCCCGGAGATTTCCGATAATATCCGAGCCAATATATTCAACCTCCAACCAGGCATTGCTTCCATCCCGTTTCAATTGTTCTATTCTTGTTTGTATATCATCCAAGGTACCCACGATTCTTTCCAGTGGCTGAAAGTAAGGAACCTTCAATTCTTTTATCGCAGGTGATTTACCCTCAAACTCGATGACGACTACTTGCTTGGTTTGGTTGGCTTCACCAAAACCCATGGGGATTGGGGAGCCACTGTAACGGAGATGCTCAGTTTTCCCTACACGCTGAGGAACGTGAAGATGCCCTAAAGCGAGGTAGTCAATTGATGACGGGAAGGCATCAGTCCCCAAATGCGCTAAAGAACCGATATACAGATCTCTGACTCCATCCCCTTCCAGAGTTTTACCTCCTGATGTGAAGAGATGACCCATGGCGACAATTGGCACATCAATATTGCCAGTTTCCAGATAGTCCAATCGTTTTTGTTCTGCTATGGTACAAACATCTGTATAGTGTTTTTTTAGACCTAGCGCAAGTTTGACATCCTTATCCTCAAAAGTCTCCCCTGATTCTACGGTACGGATATCTCTATCTCGTAAATAGGGTACAGCACAAATGATGGCTTGTGGGAGATCCTGCTGGTCCTTCAACACGAATACTTCATCGTCAGGATTCTCTGATCCCTCACCAACGACATATACATTTAAAGCCCGCAAGAGTTCTTTCGGAGCATTGAGAAATGATGGTGAATCATGGTTCCCAGCAATGACAACAATATGCTGGCAGTACGAAACAGAAACCTTGCTTAGAAAACGGTAATATAAGCTCTGCGCCAGGTTACTTGGTGTACTGGTATCAAAAACATCACCGGCAACCAGCAAAGCATCAATGTGCTCATTCTCAATAGTGGTGCTAAGCCAATCCAGAAACGCGGAGAACTCATCATAACGTTTCCGGCCGTAAAGGGAACGACCCAGGTGCCAGTCTGATGTATGGAGAATTTTCATTACCTTTTCTTTTCCCTACCGCCGGGGAGACGAACGCGGATATGGTACTTGTTTTTTTTTACGAGTGAAGCCATAAGATTCTATTAACTTTATTTAACTTTCTACTACAGTGATATATATTTCATCTGTTTCTACACCAGTCATTATTTTAAGTTTTAGAGGTTTTCCATTGTCTCTATACACTGGGGTGTCCACAATATGTGTGACGTAGTTACCGGCACACTTTCCTGTAAATATCTCAAAGTGGCCAGTGGGGATATCACCATGAATATAAAAGTCCTTTTCTAAATGCTCGCGTAAACGTTCGAACTCATCAAAGGCTTTATCGCTTAATCCACTATAACCCCGCTCCAAGCGCTCTAAGCTTGACTTCCGAATATATATTGACTTCCGATTGTAAAATGACACAATATTTACTCCTTATTATCGCAAATAGTAATGGTGATTGGAATACTGAGTATATTTGTCCTCAGTGTCGACTTCGTCCCTATAAATTAAATCTATTATTGACTCAATCTTCGAGGGTATGATACCGTTTGATTCTTCTGTTGTTATGATGCTATCCCAGATACCTGCTGCTTTATAGGTTTTTGTCTTAACATTTTTCCAGGTCCAGTTATATTTCCGCTGACTTAGCAACCCCAAATGTTCCCAATACCAGATTTTGTTGTTACAGTAAACTGTGAAATCTGTTTTTATCTCAACAGTCTTGCCATCGACAACCGGTTTTTCCTCATATTCAAAATTGAACAATTCTTTTCCTAATTCTTCACGCTTTGTCATGAGCATATGGTAAATCATCAATTCGATTCGTGATTCAACAAACACCCCAGGTTCCGGCTCTAGGTCATAATATCGGTAAGGCTTATCCAACATCAAGCTAGTTCTTCTGGCACCAGAGAATGATCTCTCTATGGCAATTTCGAGGACATTTTGTCGTGCCCCCTCAACACTCTGGATGAATAGCGTGATAGATGATTGTGTTCGAGTTAAAGCCGTATATATCAATTCCTTAGAAAGCAATCCATATCTTGCTGGTAAAACGAGAAAAATATGCTTGAATCCACTCCCCTGCGATTTGTGGACAGTTATTGCATAAGCCAACTCAAAGAATTCCTGCTCTGCCTTGCGTATATCATTGAACTTGGTTGACTCCAGTCCTGTTGCAGCTTCGTAATAGAATTTTTCCGACTTTTCACCTACGATCAAGCCAATAGTACCATTTGAAAGTAGTAGTTGATCCGAGTCATAATAATTCTTGGTTCGAATGATTTTATCAGAATTCTTGTAGAGATTCTTTCTAAGACTGTAAGGTAAATCACTTTTAAATTCAGTTTGGATGAAGTGGTTTATTTTGACAGCACCAGAGTATTGTGCATGATAGGGTGTAAGAATTTGGAAATTGCTCAACTGTGAGCTACCATCTTTAATCTGGCCATCTTTAGACAATCCGTTCATCTGGTTCAACTGTTCTGTTAAGGATCCTTCATAACCTCGATTTACAGCTAGCTTGACAAATTCTGACCTAACCTGAGTGTATAACTCATCCATGTTAGTCCAATAGCAAGCATGGAACCCTTTCGAGATTGTATATTCTTTGTTGCGAAATTTGTCCCTAAGGGATAAGTCCACTTCCCCATTTAAACGATAGGCATTAGCCAAGTTTAAAACTTCATTTTCATTCAGTTCAGATCTGCAATTTGTCTCCAATTGGATACTGCAAGTGTGGTACTTATTATTCGTGCTGAGATAACTTATAATGTCGGAAAGCACTCTTCCATATCCGATTGCAGGCAACTGGTTTGGATCACCAACCAGAATCAATCTCTTAAATGCAGGTACTTTGAAGTTGAAAAATGAAACTAACTGTTCAAACTTCAGTAAGTCCACCATTGACATCTCATCGACAATCAGATTATTAATTGCACTAATATCTGCTAGAGTGATTTTATTACGATTAACCTCAGCAATAAATTTATCAATTGTTGATGAATTGATACCTTGAAATTCTGGATCAGATTTCAATCGTAAGGCAGCCTTCCCTGTGGGGGCTAGCAATAAATACGTCTGACCCTGCTCCTCAAATTGTTTTATGATATTGAGGATTTCATAGGATTTACCACTACCAGCACTCCCCGCCAGAACAAATGCTCGACTGGCATATATGTTTTTGTAAAGGAGGTTCCGCTCATCCAGGAATCCTTGCGTATCAAAATTCTCGCCGATGATTGCTTTTAGCTTTCGGACTGAATCGTCCAGGTATTCTTGTAGCTTTGGATATGTCTCTGAATTCTCATGTGCTCTCAGTAATTCAGAAACTTTCCCTTCTATGTTTTGTTCAGCATTGTAAACATGAGCCAAATAATAATACATGGTATCATTCGCCTCTACGAAGACAAGCTTCTGTGGTTCCTCCTGAAAATGGTTCGCGTATTCCTTCTCAAGTGGGCAGAAGAAACGCTCCGGTATTCGATAGCTTTCTCCTATCTCGTAAAAGAGCGGGTATCCCGAGAGGTCATTTTGAAGTCCTTCTGCGCTAGCAAAACAATCCCCTGTGTTTTCTAGTGTATTTAGGTGCCTCAGCAGAAGAGCCCTTATTCTTCTCTGATCAACAAAGTCCATCTCGCGCTGAATTTCGATTCGTGGTTGATAGCGAGTATCTGGAAAATAGGCGATGTCTATCTTAAAGAGATCGATGGGAGCATCTAGCTCTTCACCATAAACATTGTCATGGGAATCCTCCCAATAATCATAATCCTCGTATAGCAGATATGGATTTTTAATTATATCATTTGTGCTATGTGATCTTTCAACATCATCATCGAAATCTCTAAACCAGGATCCTGGAAGCTTAAGTTTTCCGTCAAGTACACGTTCAAATTGAAAAGTCGTCAGCGAGAGCATAGAGAGTGAGAGGAATTGCTCCTGACTCAGCCCCCACACCCTAAGTTTATCCGAAAGCTCTCGAATATGTGAAGCATAATTCCTAGAAACTTCATGATCTATAGGGTTGCTTAGAATATTGAGCAACAATTTGTCTTGGTCATTTTCCTCATCTTTAAAGTCCTCGTAAAACCTCTCCAGGACAAATTCTGGGTCCTGCTTTCTGCTCAATACTATTCTGCTCAAACTTACAAAACCTGGGAAATATGATCGTGATTCCCACGCAAATTTTAGCAGGCCTTCTACAGTATCAATCTTTTCTTGCATTAACTGAGGGTCGACGACTCCATCATTGCGACATA
>Ga0233441_1002856_pt1 | contig 12217 bp, 12 predicted proteins | sample SI_123_September_4_FD_182781 | JGI IMG/M metagenome (GOLD analysis project Ga0233441, IMG submission 182781) | Seawater microbial communities from Saanich Inlet, British Columbia, Canada - SI_123_September2016_135_MG | ecosystem: Environmental > Aquatic > Marine > Inlet | place: Canada: British...
AGCAAGTTTTAATTCTTTAGCCGAATACTTTTACAACATAAGATATGCGGCTATCCATACGAGTGATCCTTTGATAGCAACAGGTGCTTTTTTATCACAGATAAAAACATTTTCAATGGTCTTATCTTTAATATTAATGTATGAGATATATAGAAATAACTTATCAAGATATTATAAATTACACCTACTTTTGTTTATTGCACTGACCCTTTTGGCAAATATAGCTGAAGGTGCAAGAAATGAAGCTGTGTATTTATTATTGGTGTACGCAGCTTTGTATGTTTATATGAAGGGCACGCAAAGCATATTTAAAGTTATTTTTATTTTTTTATCTTTATTATTATTGCTGTCAATGTTTACACGAGGCATAAATTCAGATAGTTTTTTCGAAACGTTATATAGTTTTATGAATCACATTGCTATGTACGGCTTTGGCTCGATTGTATCATTTGAAACCTTTTTAGAGGATGATTCTATTCAAATATATAGTGGAATTATGATTAAATTGACAGATAAAATAAATAATATACTAGATTTATTTGGTTTAAGTTTATTAGTGCATCCAGATTTACAGCAAACCGGATTTGCAGATATCGGTAAAGACATGAGAACAAATGTTTATTCTTTTTTAGCGGTGAGAATTTCGTATTTTGGAATTATTGGCGCTAGCATAAGTATAGCTGTCCATGCCATCATTATAACTGTGGCATATAAACTAAAAAATAGAAGTATTTATATGTTTTTATTATATGTATTGATGATACCTACAACTATACTAACCTTATTTCATGAATATTTCTTTGCAATGAGTCCGTATTACTTAAGGGCTGTGATATTGATTTTTATACTTTACACTTTAAAGCCGTTGCAACAATTTAGAAAATATATTTAAATTTTATGAAGTTAATAAATATAAGATCAATAAGGGATTATGAGCTTCAATGTGTTATTGAAATAATGTCTAGTTTTCTTAACAAAGATCTGACTGAAATAAAAGTTCTTGAAATAGGGTCTGGGACAGGCGCTCAGGCAAAACTATTAAAAGATTTGGGATTTAAAATTACAGCAATAGATATATCAGATAGTAATTATTCAAACAATAGAGTATTTGATATTGTTAATTATAATGGCAAGGATATACCGTTTCCTGATGAGTGCTTTGATGTTGTATTTAGTTCGAATGTTTTAGAGCATATTGTTGATATTGAGAAATTTCAGTTTGAAATGCAAAGGGTTCTAAATAAAAATGGATATGCTATCCATGTTTTACCAAGTGGCAGCTGGAGATTTTGGACTAATTTATCATATTATCTGGCTATAGTTAAGAGAGCTGCAATTAGTATCTTTTCAAAGAAAAAACAGAGTCCTGGGCTTTCTAGTTCGAGTGATTATAAAAAAAGATCTAAAAGGAGAATATTCCAAAGGTTACTTCCTGCTAGACATGGCGAAAAAGGCAATGTATTCAGTGAGATTTATCACTTTAGTAAATGGAGTTGGATTAGAGAATTTTCTAATTGCAATTGGAAAATTGTAAAAATAAGTAAAAACCATTTATTTTATACTGGGCATGCATTGCTCGGAGGGATGGTAACTATTAAAACAAGAGAGGTTTTGAGTAAGTTCTTCGGATCTTCTTGCAATATATTTATTTTAAAAAAATAATTTTTTAATATTAGGGCTGAATAATAGAAGAATGTGTGGAATTTTAGGGAGAGTTAGTGTAGGTGGTAAGCGCTACAATCAAAATGATTTTAATATTTTTAATGAATCGCTAGATCTACAGAGCCATAGAGGTCCTGATGGTCGAGGTGTATTTGAAAATGATAAATTTATATTTGGCCATAGAAGGCTAAGTGTTATTGATCTTGAAAGTCATTCTGATCAGCCTATGATCTCTAGGTGTAGTAATTATGTTTTGGTATTTAACGGTGAAATATATAACTATTTAGAATTGAAACAAGACTTGCTTGACAAGGGTTATATTTTTGATACGCACAGTGATACAGAAGTTTTACTTAATTCATTTATTGAGTATGGAATCGACTGTATAAATAATTTTATAGGTATGTTTGCATTTTGCATATTCGATAAAAATAAAAATGAAACTTATTTAGTTAGGGATAGACTTGGAGTTAAGCCGTTATATTATGCTAAAAATGATAAAGAAATTATATTTTCATCTGAAATTAAATCAATATTAGAAATTGACAAATCTTATACTCAGCTTAACAAGCAGGCAATTTCTTCATATATGTCATTTAGATATCCAATATTAAACGACACCTTTTTTCAAGGGGTAAACTCACTTCCTCCTGCTCATTACTTAAAAATTAGCAATTCTACTAATGTTGAAATGGTTGAATACTGGAGTCTTTGCAATTTATTTAAAGAGCAGAAAAATGATAAAGGAGAGGAGTACTACCTTAGAAATTTACGGTCGTTGCTAGACTCTTCTGTTGAGTATAGAATGATTTCAGATGTCCCTTTTGGTGCCTTTTTATCCGGAGGTGTTGATAGTAGTGTAATTACCTCCATTATGTCAAAAAATAGTAGCACCCCAATTAAGACATATAGCATAGGGTTTAAAGAGAAAGGCTACAACGAGTTTGAATATGCAAACATAATCGCATCCAAGTTTAAAACCGATCATCATGAAATAGTCATGAATGGTGATGATTATATGGAAACAATGGATGAATTAATTTCATATAAAGATGCGCCACTTTCAGTGCCTAATGAGGTCCCTTTATATTTAATGTGCAAGGAATTGAAAAAAGATATAACTGTTGTATTATCAGGCGAAGGTGCAGATGAAATTTTTGGTGGCTATGGTAGAATTTTTAGATCAACTGATGATTATGAGAAGCTAAAAAATATTGACAACCAAGATATAAGCGATACAGAGAAAAAGAGTTTTTGCAAGTCATTGTTAATGAAATATGCAACAACAGAATTTTCGGACGAGTTAGACCATTTTATGAATATATATAGTTACACTTCATATAAAGAGAAGTGTGATTTATTGCATTCTGACTGTAATCTACAGGATACAGAGAGTATTTTGTACAAAAAATTTCTGGATTACTTTGATGAGATTTCAGATGAATCGTACCTTAATAAGATGATGTATGTATTTGAAAAGGTGCATCTATTAGGGTTATTACATAGAGTTGATACCACCTCAATGGCCGCCTCTGTTGAAGCCAGAGTTCCATTTGTAGATCATAGATTGGTTGAATTTGCCTTTACAATTCCTGAGAAGTATAAGTTAAAATGGACTAAAAATAATAAGCCACCTTTTCACCTAATGAGTGATGAAATATCAGAGGTGTACGATATTCCAAAATACATATTGAAAAAATGCTATGAAGGTAAAATACCTGATGAAGTTTTGTATAGGAAAAAAGTTGGATTTCCAGTTCCACTTAATACGTGGTTTGGTGGAAACTTTAGGAAATATGCAAAAGATATATTGTTAAGTGAGAGGGCTAATTCTAGAAAAATTTTTAATTCAAAAAATATTGAAAAATGGATAGATAGCGATAGCTTAAGTCAGAGTCATGGTGATGCTATGAAAATTTGGATGCTTATTAATTTAGAACTATTTTGTTTCAGGTATTTTAATTAGGAGAAGGACAGGAATGATAATATTTAAGAAGTTACAGGGATTTGTAAAGTACCTAAATCAAAACATGCCTTTAGAGAAATCGAAAAACTATGATGATTATTGGGATAATAGAGAGGTCACTAGTGATATATCTAAGCTATCAGCTAATCACAGAAAGCGAATCTTAGCTGAGCAGCTTATTCCTAATGGATCTAGCGTGCTTGACATAGGATGTGGAACAGCAGGTTTAAATGATGCGTTTATATATGCAAAGAAAGATATTGTTTACACTGGATACGATATGTTTGATAAGCTTGATGATATTCAAAGTAGCAAGAAAATAAAATTGTATAACAAAGATATCTTACAAGAGAAATATTTGGGTATTTATGATTATATTACGATATTAAATGTATTAGAGCATGTACACCACCCTGAAGATTTTATTGAAAAAATAAGACCTAATTTTAGGAAGTCATTATTTGTCTCTGTGCCCAATATAGGAAGTTTGAAAAATAGGGTCCGCCTCGGTATTTTTGGGAAATTTCCAATTACAGGTGTTTACTTTCATGCTTCTGAACATATTAGATTCTGGACAGTTAAAGATTTTAAACACTGGTCAAATGTTTATGGATATGACGTTAAAAATTATTATGGGACGGGGTACTGGGGCTGGGGGGTAAAGTTTTTTCCATCTCTTGTTTCAGAAAATATTCTATATCAATTAACCAGAAAGGATGAACAAATATGATAATAGGCTATACATCAGGAGTGTACGATTTGTTTCATATTGGGCATTTAAACTTATTAATAAATGCAAGCTCCCTTTGTGATAAGTTAATTGTCGGGGTTACGACTGATGAGTTGGTTGCGTACAAAAATAAGAAGCCTGTCATTCCATTCCAGGAAAGGTTAGAAATTGTCAGGAGTGTTAAATATGTCGATGCGGCAATTTCACAGCCAGACATGGACAAATTTAAAGCATGGGAAAAATTAAAATTTAATGTTTTATTTGTGGGCGATGATTGGTTTAAAGATCCAAAATGGGAAAAGATAGAGGCAAAATTCCGAGAGGTTGATGTTAGAGTGGTTTATTTTCCTTATACAAAGGGAACATCTTCCACACTCCTTAATAATACTTTAGAAGATTTACGACAAGAAAGAAAGTGAAAGCTGACACAATATTAAGAGTCAGCACTTTTCCGACAATAGATAAACCGGGCATGGGGCTTCATCCATCACAATTATGTGGTATTGATAATTTCCACACTGTATTTTTAACTCCTAAAGAATCATCTCAAAGGTTAAAGGTTAGTGGCTCGTTTGAGCTGTGTGATTTTGATTTTCTGCTTGATGCAAGGCCGATTAAAGGATATTTTTTTACAAAGGCTGTTTTTCATATGAAAAGAACTTTTAGTTTAATTAAGTTTTCTTTGTATGGTATTGGGCTAATTTTTTCAGAAAGAATTGATATAGTACATATACATTCTCCAATGCATATTATAATAGCATTTGCAGGATTTGTTCTAAATAAGAAAGTTTATATTACTTTTCATGGCACGGATTTTCATAGAATTAAAAGCTCAATTTTGTATAAGATGATTGGCAGAATATTTACAAAGGTTTTTGCCATCTCTCCAGATATGATAGAAAGCCTCTCTGAAATACATGGGGGCGATAATGTGATTTTAGTAAATAATGGTATAGATTTGAATGTTTATAAAAATTATCACATCAATAGAAAAAAACAGATTATCGCTGTAGGGGAGTTAAAAATAGAAAAAGGCTTTGAGTATTTAATAGAAGCATTCTCAAATTTAATAAAAAATGATGCGATTCAAAATTATAGCTTGATAATTGTTGGAGATGGTTTGCTGAAAGAATCACTTCAGGAGAGAATAAACTCCTTAAATATTTCGAATTTTATTCATTTACTGGGTAGAAAAAATAGAGATGATCTGATTGATTTGTACAATCAAAGTGAAATTTTTGCTCTTTCATCTATATCAGAAGGATTTCCAAAGGTTTTATTAGAGGCTATTTCTTGCGGATGCAATATTGTTTCAACTGATGTTGGGGCAGTGCACAGTGTGCTGCCTAATGCAATTCTTGCACGCCCAAAAAAAGTACAAGATTTAGAGGTGGCTCTAAAAAAATGCATTAATTTTAATTGTAAGCTAGATATTGATCTAAATAAATTTTCATGGGAAGGTGTTAGAGCAACATATTATGAAGAATATACAAGGAGTTAGCTCATGTTTACGTTAGACGAGGTCAAGTTAAAAGCTAGAAGGAATAATAATGATAGTAATAAAAGGCTGCATTTTTTTGCATCTCATTTTTCCATCTATTTTAGCTGGATATTTCTTAATTTTCGGTTAAGTGCTGATGCTGTTACGGGAATTTTCTTTATTACGGGGCTATGCGGAGCTTTGTTATTTTCATATAGCGATCCAGTATTTGTAATCATTGCATATAGTTTGTGGAGGCTGCATATAATTTTTGATATTTGTGATGGAGAGGTTGCAAGATTTACACAAAAATTTTCCATTAATGGAGCATATTGGGATTATATGATTCATTCAGTACTTTATCCTTTGACATATGCGTCAATTTGTTTTGCGTTATATAAAAAATTTAATAACGACACCTTTCTAATTTTAGCGGCGTTTGGCTCAATCATTGTGAGCCAAACACTATCTGTAAAGAATAATTATTATCGGGCTATGTTATTTAATGGCGACCAGATTGACAATAATCAAAGCGCTAGTCAAGCGTCAGCTTTGAAAGCATATGTTATGAATATTTCTGTTGGGTTGTTTAATTTTGAAGGCTTTCTTTTAGCTTATCTTGCACTTTCATTAATAGGGGCTTCAAGTGAAATTTATTTATCTTTAGTGGTGATTTATACATTAAGTTTTGCGTTACAAGTGTTTATTAAGTTTATCCTATTCACTAGAAAAGGGTTTTATACTAGAAGGTCATGATTGATGCAATCTAGCTATAGAAGCTGCCTTGTATTAGGGACCAGTGCCAAGTCATTGATAAATTTTAGAGGTGATCTTATAAGATCTTTATCCAATAAAGACTTACATGTGACACTGTCTTCTTCTAAACCTGATTTTAGTGATCTAGATGTTTTCAGTCATCTTAATAATGTTGAATATCAAACTATTCATCTAGAACGAAATGGCTTGAATTTTTACGATGATATTAAGACATTGTTTGATATATCTTCACTTATTAAAAGAGCTAAGCCAAGATTTATTTTAGCCTATGGTGTTAAATTGGTGATATGGGGAGGCTTGTCGGCAAGGGCTGCCCATGTTCCATTTTTTGCCTTAATTACAGGGCTTGGTTTTGCCTTTCAGGGTGACTCATTTAAAAGAAAATTATTAACAAAATTGGTTGTTTTTCTTTATAAAATTGCATTAAAGAGCTCGAAAGCTGTTATTTTTCAAAATAAAGATAATCGCAATATCTTTATTGATAAAGGTATTGTGCCAAGGTCTAAAACGTATGTTGTAAATGGATCAGGTGTGGATATTAAAAAATTTAATATAAGTGAATTTCAGCCTACTGAGTTGAATTTTTTATGTCTTTCCAGGCTTCTTGGGGAAAAGGGCTTGAGAGAGTATGCCGCTGCCGCTAAAATTGTCAAATTAAAACATCCGGAAGTAAATTTTTTATTGGTCGGGTCAGAGGACGCATCTCCGGATGCCATACCATTGAGCGAAGTTAACAGCTGGAGTGATTACGTTGATTATAAGGGCTCTACAGATGATGTTAAGCCTTATATAAGGGATAGTCATGTTTATGTACTGCCTTCTTATCATGAGGGAATTCCAAGAAGTACACTGGAGGCCATGTCCATGGGGAGGCCCGTAATAACCACAGACGCCGTCGGTTGTAAAGATACCGTGAAAGAGGGTTTTAATGGCTTTAAGGTTCCTATTGGCTCAATTCAAGAGCTTGCAGATAGAATGTTATGGTTTATCAATAACAGAAAAGAGATTAATACAATGGGAGTTAATAGTAGAGGCATTATAGAGACAAAGTTTGATGTTGAAAAAGTTAACCCAAAAATGCTAAAAATTATGGGTCTTATTGAATAATAAATGTAAAATCTACTTAAATCTACTTAAATCTACTTAAAATATGATAAATTTTTCAAATAACAAGCCTGTGGTATGTGTGCAGGGTTTGGGTTTTGTCGGCTCTGCTATGTCGACTGCTGTAGCTATGGCAAATAATTCCGAAGGTGAGCCTATATTTAATGTAATAGGTATTGATCTTAATAATATTACTGGAATTAAACGAGTGAAAAATATTAATTCAGGCTGCTTTCCTTTTGAAACAACTGATAATGTGCTAGTTGACTCTTTAAAGCGATGTGTGCTTAATGGGAATCTTAAAGCTACTCATGATGAAGATTGCTATACTGTTGCTGATGTAATTGTTGTCGACGTTCATCTTGATATCCCATTTAAAGATGATGAGCCAGATCTCAATTTTAGTGGATTAATTAACGCCATAACTTCGATTACAACACGAGCAAAGGCGGGAGCTTTGATTATTGTTGAAACAACAGTGCCACCAGGAACTTGTGAAAAAATAGTAATACCAACTGTTAATCAAATTCTTAAAGATAGAGGTATGCCTGAAGATAGTATTTACATAGCGCATTCTTACGAAAGAGTAATGCCTGGTAAAGACTACTTGTCTTCTATTGTCAATTTTTGGAGGGTGTTTGCTGGCAAGAATAAGGAGTCTGGTGATAAGTGCGAAGAGTTTCTTGGTAAGGTTATTAATATTGATGAGTATCCCTTAACAAGGTTGACGTCCACAACTGCATCAGAAACGGCAAAAGTTCTTGAAAATACTTATAGGGCAGTAAATATTGCCTTAATGGATGAATGGGGTAAGTTTGCAGAGCATGTAGGAATTGATTTATTTGAGGTAGTTAGTGCGATCAAAATGCGACCAACACACAGTAATATTATGCGCCCAGGTTTTGGTGTTGGTGGATATTGTTTAACCAAAGACCCATCATTCGCCCCAGCATCCTATAGACAGTTGTTTTCCGGAAAAGACAATAAATTTCCAATATCCACTATTGCATCACGTATAAATTATAACATGCCACAACATACATTTGATTTAGTGAAAAAAGCTTTAGGTGGTAGTGTTTCCGGTAAAAAAATCCATATTTTAGGTGTAAGTTACAGAGAGGATGTAGGTGATACAAGGTTCTCACCCGCAGAATCTTTTGCAAATACATGTATTGCCCAAGGTGGTAGTGTTACATTTAGCGACCCATACGTTGATTATTGGGATGAGTTAAATTTATATGGCGTTAATCACGAGGAATTTGATTTATCGATAGATGTTTTGATTTTTGGCGCGCCACATAATCAATATAAATCAGACAAATATGTAGAAAAGATAAAAAATTTAAGGGTGATTGTTGTTGATACAAATAATGTTTTATCAAAACAGTCGATTAATAAGCTAGCAACTCTCGGGTGTGAGTTGTTTTTTGTAGGAAAGGGATAAACATGAAAAAAGTATTAATTACAGGTGGTGCGGGTTTTATTGGGTACCATTTGGCAAAAAAATTGTCTAATAACGGTTGCTATATAACTATTGTAGATAACAATGCAAGAGGTGTAATGGATAGAGAGCTAAAGGAGCTTGTTGAGTTGAGCAATGTAGAATATTTGCAGATTGACTTATTGCAAGAGGGAGGGCTAAACAAACTTGGCAAGGACTATGATTTCATTTTTCATTTAGCTGCAATAATCGGTGTTGTTCATGTGTTAAACCATCCTTATGATGTGTTGACTAAGAATATAGCGATGTTAGAGAATATGGTTAATTTTTCAAAAGATCAATCTGGCTTAAAAAGGTTTTTCTTCGCATCAACAAGTGAAATATATGCTGGGACGCTTAAGTATTTTGATTTAATTGTACCTACCAAAGAAGATACACCGTTGGCAGTTACTGATTTAAAGCATCCAAGAACTTCTTACATGCTGTCAAAGATTTATGGTGAAGCTATTTGTCAACATGCGCCAATCCCTGTTGCAATAGTTAGGCCTCATAATGTCTACGGACCACGTATGGGTATGTCGCATGTAATTCCAGAGCTTCTTAAAAAATCTTACCTTTCTGAAGAAAATTCTTCAGTTAAAGTGTACTCAATTGAACATAGACGTAGTTTTTGTTATATAGATGATGCCGTTAATCAATTGCTGGCAATGATGGAAAGTGACTCTGTGGACAATCTGGTGTTTAATTTGGGGACCGAATTCCCTGAAGTTGCTATGAAAGATGTGGCTAATATTTGTTTTGATACTGTAGGTAAAAAACTAACAATTGATGAGCAGCCCCCAACATCTGGCTCTCCTGAAAGGCGCGCTCCAGATATGAATAAGAGCATTAAAGATCTTGGTGTTGAATCTAAGACTTCACTGGAAAAAGGGATCCAATTAACATTTGATTGGTACAAAGAAAATATTTTTGATACAACAGATACTCATGCAATATAAACAAAAGGGGTGCTTATGATTGATGCTGTAATTCAGGCGGGTGGCAAGGGTACAAGATTGAGGCCTTATACTTATGTGCTACCAAAGCCATTGATGCCTTTAGGCAATTCAACATTACTTGAAACAAACATACGATGGCTATCAAAACATTCGTTGACAAATGTAATAGTAACTTTGGGTTACCTGGGGCATATTATCAAAGCTGTACTTGGAAATGAAAAACATGGTGCAAAATTTCAATATTATGAAGAGAGCTTGCCCTTGGGTACAGCGGGATCACTATCCTTTCTTAAAGAGAGTTTGAATGATGATTTTTTATTAATGAATGGTGATTTAGTAGTTGATATTGATCTTATAAAATTTAAAAAACAACATATTGAAAATAATAACGGGATTACTATTGGAGTAACTAAGCATATTCAAAATATAGAATACGGTGTTGTAGATATTGATAGTGGTGACAACGTAATAGGGTTTAGTGAAAAGCCAAGTATGGAATACCCTATAAGTATGGGCATTTATTATATCAATAATGAAATATTGAGCTTGATTCCAAAAGGGGCTCCATTTGGAATGGATGACCTGATTAAAAAAGTTTTAAGAAGCGGAAAAAATGTTGGAGTTTATTATCATGAAGGTGAGTGGGTCGATGTTGGAAGAGTTCAACACATGGTAGATACGCAAAATAGAGCTGATAATATAGAAAGTAACTTACTAGGAATTTAATATGTTTTATCGTGTTAGCACCAGAGCGCTTGATATATTAATTGTTCTAATATCTTTGCCAATTGTCGTCCCTATCGTGTCCATCTTTTCATTATTGATTTATTTTGACGATCCTGGGAGTGTAATCTTTACTCAAAAGAGACTAGGGAAAAATAAGGCTATTTTTAACATGTATAAGTTAAGAAAATTTAGGTGTAATGAGTCATCAAATGGTCGAGCGGTTACATTGTCAGATGATGATAGATTTACTAAAGTTGGAAAGTTTATAGAAAAAAGTAAGATAGATGAATTGCCGCAATTTTACAATATTTTAATAGGAAATATGTCATTTGTCGGACCCAGACCAATCACCATGTTTTTTGCAGATGCATATGAAAACTCATATCATGACTTGTTTAAATTTCGCCCTGGAGTTTTTGGCCCAAATCAAGTTAAATATAGAAATGAAGGTGAAGTTCTTGCACAGAAAAAAAATCCAGAAAAATTTTATAGGGATTTTTTAGTCAAGGATAAGGCTGAAAGAGATATATTGTTTTTTAATAATATTAGTCTTTATGACTACCTTTCAATTCTATTTAAGGGTATTTTTTCTGTGATATTTGTACGATAATATTACTATATAGTATAAGTTTAAAAAAAATATTTGTATAGGGGTTTTAGTAATGAGCAGTGTCATTCGTTAGTGTTAAGTTTTCAGTAGAACCTATGTCAACGGAAGTTAGGGTTGTAGGAAGTTATAATGACAAGCATTGAGCTTCAATGTTAAACTTAAAGAAGGATTAGTTGATTGTGATATTACTAATGATTTAATCCCGCATATTTTACAAGTAGCTGCTGGTAAATTAAAGAAGCTTGATATATTTGGCAGTGATTACGATACTCCTGATGGTACTGGTGTGCGTGATTATATCTATGTGGTGGATTTGGTTAAAGGGCATATTAAGGCTTTGCAAGCGTTAGAAGTTCACCATGGTGCGTTTTGGTAATGTGCTTGGCTCTAGTGGTTCAGTAATCCCTTTATTTAAACAACAGATTAAAGCCGGCGGGCCAGTAACAGTAACAGACGTTAATATGATTCGTTACTTTATGACCATCCCTGAGTCGGTGGAGCTGGTGATTCAAGCGGGCGCTATGGGCTTGGGTGGTGATGTGTTTGTACTGGATATGGGTGAGCCAGTTAAGATTGATGATCTGGCTAAGAAGATAATTCGCCTCAGTGGATTAGAAGTCAAAGACAACGCTCACCCTGAGGGTGATATTGAGATTACCTACACGGGCCTACGTCCTGGCGAAAAACTCTATGAAGAGCTTTTAATCGGTGACAACGTCAGTA
>Ga0233441_1002859_pt1 | contig 12211 bp, 9 predicted proteins | sample SI_123_September_4_FD_182781 | JGI IMG/M metagenome (GOLD analysis project Ga0233441, IMG submission 182781) | Seawater microbial communities from Saanich Inlet, British Columbia, Canada - SI_123_September2016_135_MG | ecosystem: Environmental > Aquatic > Marine > Inlet | place: Canada: British...
CATCGTTGTGCCAGAGTGTTTTGCTAGCTTTTTTCTTATCTTTGAATAGTGCCGCTTTTCGTATTTGGCCATTTTTATACCAACTTACCCACAAGCTATTCATTCTGCCATTAGAGTAAACAACCTCGGATTTTTTACCTCCATCTTTATACCAAAGAATTAGATGACCATCTTTAATACCTTTACTGTAATTGATTTCAGCACTTTCTTGGCCATTTTTATACCAACTGGTATGTAATCCATCTCGTTTGCTATGTTTATATTTAGTAGCTGATTTCATTTGTCCAGATTTATACCATTGAACTCTAAAGCCATCGGTTTTATTACATATAGCTTGAGATTTGAATTTACCATCTGGATAAATATTTGTTTTTAGCCCATCTGTAATATTCTCTTGGATTAATATTCCTTTTTGGTAATCCTCTTTCCTAATCAGCTTGCCATTTTTATTCCAGTGCAACCACGTACCAACTTTATCTTCTCTATTTTTATCTATGTTCGCAATGTATTTTCCTTCTATTTTCTTCTGTCCATTTGTATGCCATCTTGTATATAGCCCATCTTTTAAGCCATGCTTAAAACTTGCTTCTAATTCTTTATTGCCATTTGAGTGCCATCCAATGTATGTGCCGTTTATAACACCATTAGAATAATTTATTTTTGACGATATTTGCTCTTTAATTTTAGAGCCAAATGTAGTATTAAAAGTTTTTTGAGAATGCCAATAAGTCCATAACCCATGCCTTTTATTGTTTTTGTATTCACCTTTGTACGATCTATTGCCATTAGTATGCCAACTATGCCAAATTCCAACTCTTTTACCTTTGTGATGTTGGCCCTTTACAGAAAGTGTGTTTTTGTCATACCAGTATATTTCGGACCCATGTCTTTTACCATTTTGCAGATTTCCTTTATGCCCAATTCTCCCATCTTCACCCCATATGATGGACTGTCCATGCTCTTTACCATTTAAGTAGTTAATTTCAGCAAATTTATCTCCATTGTCGTAATACATGGTGTACTTTCCAGTATATGGAGTATCGCTATTAAGTTGGTAGGTGATACCATCAATAGTTTGAATATCGGGTTTTTGCAGGATCATGAGTTTATTTTATCCTTATTTTTTAAAGTGTTATTTGCAATAATATAGATAATAGTTCATAATAAAATCCTTGGTTAATAAGTATAAACTCCACTATGGAATTAAAAATAGAAGTAATAATTACAGCCATTGCTATTTTATTTTTTGGATACTTTGTCATTAAGAAAATAAAAATATTATCTAAAAAAAGACTTAAGGCTAATGATGTTAATTACTTAGGGAAAATGAAGGTACGTACTGTTGATGTTAGTAATAGACAGTCGCCGTTTTTAAATGTTCAGTGTAAAGGTCTAATCCCAATCTTATCTAGGACAGATATTGGTTTCACTGTTTCTATTTTTACAAAAAACGATAATGGGGAGGCCGATACAGTATTGTCAATGATAGATACATTTCAGGAATCAGCATCTAGAGCGTTTCATGACTTGACACGAATTGGCAAAGTAGACGAGCATCATGGTTTTGAAGATTGGACAACTGTATGCAATATTCCTATTCACATGTTGCAGCCCGCTATCGGAGGAAGGCAAAAATTAAAAATTATCATTATGGTAGTTGATATGAAAAAACTTCCAAAATTCCTTTTTGGGCCTGGTGAGAAGGGAATGTTGGTTTTTAATAAGGATTATAGTTATGATTTTAGTATTAAAGGATATAACGAAGAAGGTAATCACATAAATAAAGCTAGAGCCCTTTCAATTAAGATTGGAGTTGCGGTAGCCATGTCTGACGGTGAGTTTGACCAAAGGGAAAGAGAAGCGTTAAATATATGGATTAATAAAATGGTCATGCCTTTTAATCAAGAAAAGCAATTGGCACTTAAAAAACTTTACAATAACGCAAAAAATAAGGCAGAACAAGAGTTTGCTAATTTAGGGCACGATAAGAAAGCTTGGGAGGTGGAACTAAATGCTATTTGTAGAGAACTACATGATATTAATGAAGATGTCCAAAAATATGAGGCATTAGAATTAGCTCATGAGGTCATGGTATCAGATGGTGTTGAGCACAATGAAGAGTCTAAATGTATATTCTCTATTGCTAGAAATTTAGGTATTAATGCAGATGAGATTGAACTAATTAGGTCTAGCAAAATTCACAAACTTAGCAATGTCGTAAATTAAGATATGCCGTTGAAACTTAATGTCAATAAAGATACAATTCTTTTTTCTATCTATAATAATTAGTTCATTAGCAAACTCTGCTGATTCAATTAATAAATGGAAATGGGGTAATACTACAGCTGACCCATCCAATCTTTTTGATGTGGTAGACCCAAAGTCAAAACTAGTAACAGATCCAGCTTATAGTGCTATGGATCCAGCATCTATACTGTTGAGTGACCTTCTTAATGCACAGGATCCGAAATCAGTCAGAATAGTTGAGGTAATAAAAAAAGAATTTTTAGTTTCAAAAACAGTTGAAGTGATTGAAGGCTCTCAATCTAAAACTGTAAGAAAAACAACAAAATCTATAAAAGAGTCTTTTGATTCTGATGGTAATACTGTTACTAAGACATATGATGTCTTTACAGATATTAAGACTATACCCATCACTACAGTCATTACAGAGGTCACTACCGAGGTCGCTACTTATGGCGATGGGTCAATTACAAAAGAGGTAATTGGTAGCAAGGTCACATCCAGAATAGGGGAGAAAATTATAGGGAAAATTCCAAAGGGTGAAGATCTTATTAGTACAAAAATAACGGCCAATCCTAAAGATATTTGGTCTACAAAAAAAGAGGTTAAGAAGAGAGTGTCTCGAGATCCAACTACATCAAGCACGCATGTTGATGAAAAAGTAGAAAGCATGGATGAAAATGGTAGCACAATAATAGATACTTATCGCTTTTATACAGACACAACAACAGTTCCTGTAGTTATGGAAACCACTACAATCACAACTCAACACACTTTGTGGACAGATGGGAAAACAACCACCAAAGACACAACAAAAACCAAAGACAGTCCATTGTCTAGCACTGTATCAATAAAAAATAGGAAGGATCATGTTAATAGGAAGGTGATTCCTAATATTGTCAGTACAAATAACACCCAGGAAACAACTATAAAAAAACTTAAAGGTGTGCCTCATATTAATCCAGACTGCTCTACAAGAGAGGAGATGTATAGAGATGGCGATAAAAATACAACAATAACGACGTATGAAACATGTGTAAATACTATTACAACGCCTATAACAACTGTTAAAACTACAACTACTAAGAGAAATACCTTGTGGACTGATGGAAGCGCCACTAACAAGGTAATTAATGTACATAAAGAAGATCTTACTATTAATTGTATAACAAAAAACACAACAGAGGATATTGTTGGATCAAGGTTAATTAATTATCATCAATTAACCTTGAAAAAAGGAGAGGAGGTGCTTAAAGGCTATATAAGTAATCTAGGTGCTGATCCTGAAACAATGTCAGACCCTAAATTGAGTGACTTAGCAGCTCTAATTTGCCAGAAACTCAAGGTTCGGGGCATAGGGTTTACGCCTAATCCAATATTTTATGATTCAAGCCATAACTGGAATAATCCATCTGGATTTGAAAAATTGTATGACTTAATCGAGAAGTGTCTGAAAAGTTGATACATTACTTAATGATTTTTATTTTGAGTTATAAATATAGTATTATCAACAACACGGTATTTTTACCTCTGTTTTATAGGTGCATAGTACGTAGCAAGGAATAATTATGGAATTTATAGAAAACAACAAAACAAACATAACCGCAGTTCAACTTTCAACAGTCAAAGAAAGGGTGTCAACGGGTAAAAAATTATATTTTTGGGCTTGGACTGTTGAAATTATAGCGGCATTAGTGGGTTTATTTGTTGCCTACTATCAAGGTGCTGATGCTTTAGAAGGCTATAGGCAAGCTGCAATAGAAGTGGCAAAATCTGCTGCAGAAATATCTGGTTCTCTGGAAATTCCTAACTATGAAAACATTGAAATACCAGATGCGCAATGGGCTGATGTAATCCTTGGTGGCTTACCGTTTATTATGGTTGCTATAGCAGAAGTGCTTAAGGTGCCAATTGTTTATTTGGTTTACATAAATAGAAATATAATAACAAAATTCTTATTCAGCATTGTTTTAATCGGCCTTACTTTTATCACTTTTGAAACAGTGTCTGCTGGCTTTGAAAGACAATTTAGTAATGTTACAGCAAAAGTGAGAGCGCCTAAAAGTGTCTTAGATAAAACCGAAAAAAGATTGGTTATTTTAGGCAGAAAGATTGAGCACGCTAACAGTATTACACCTAAAGATTTATCGAATAACTATTCCAATGTATTGGCAAACTTACAACAAAGCTATAAAAGTGATATCGATATTATTAACAAAAGCATATCAGACACATTAAAAAGGAAGAATGGTGACTTAGAGGCCGAACTTCAAGACAGAAAATCCGAACTAAATCAGCTTAAAGAAGACAGAAAGACTGCAATTAAGGAAGCAAAAGATACACACATTTTATCGTCTGAATCTAGCCAAAATAGACAAAATAATGCAAGATCAGTGCGCACAAATAAGATCGTGCGTATTCAGGGTGAGATTGACAAACTAGATATTAAGATTTCCAAATCTTTAGCTGATAGTCTAAAAAACAGCTTTTTTAACAATACGTCTTGTGATGATATGTGTAAATCATGGAAGAAGGAAAGGAGTGATTTAGTCAAAAGCAGAATGTCTTTTGAAAGTGGCGAAGTCAATAATATAGATGCTGCTTCTAACTACAATAACGCTATAAAGGAAATTGATGAAAGGTTTAACCCAAAAATAGAAGAATTGAAGCGTGAAGTTAAGAACATAAAGTCAACCTTACGATTGCAATCACAAGGTGATATAGACATTGAGAGTTATGAAAATGATAAAAGAATACGTACGGAAACTTACACATCAGAAAAAGAAGGTGCAAAAGCGGGCTACGAAGGTGAAACTAAACAGCTGGAGTTAGATAAAAATCAATTGGAAGCCTGGAAGGCTGAGTCTGTTGATTTGGAAAAATTACGAGAGGTTGAAGAGGGTCAAATGCGTAAATACGAAGCATCTAACCAAATGTTTAGATTTACCAGGTATAGAATGAATTTTGCAGCAAAAAAAGTTTGCGATGAGTTTTATAAAGATGATGAAGTATTTTTTGAGGACAGCGAAAATTCAAAGGCTGGTTTCAGTTGGTTTGGCTTATTCGATAATAAAAAAGAAGTTCAACTAACCAAGACTAGGAGAAAGACTTGTAAAAAGTACAAAGTTAAAGAAGTTAAAATATCAGACGTCACTATGGAGGATGTTACCAAAACGGCTTTCTGGTGGTATGGATCATTAGCGGCACTCGTGTCAATCATGGGTGTGGTTCTTTCTTTTGGTGCGTTTATATTGATGCATCCTAATGAAAAATATCTTAATAAAGGAAAGCGATACCAACTAAAAAATACAATAAGACGCATGTTTATAAGTTTACGTAAACGCATTAGAGAGCCGAAAGTTATCACCAAGATTAGAATAAAAGAAGTGCCTAAAGAAGTGATTAAAGAGGTCCCCGTCCAGAAGGTTGTGCTTACAGAAGTACCTGTTGAAATTGTTAAAAAAGAAGTATTTTATGAGCCTCTTTATACCAAAGACCCAGACCTTTTAAAATTTGGCACTGCCAAGGTAAAAGATATTCTTAGTAAATTTGGCAAAGATAAGAGTAGAGCTACAAAAAAAGATAATCAGGATGACTAAATGTCTAAATCTACAGAGCATATAGTCAACAATTATGATGCTCTCAATGCACATGCTGAAGGCGTTGTAGACAATGAAAAGCAATTACGTAGGTTAAAAAGATTTAGAACTGATAGAATTTTTATAAAAAACCTTGGATTGTTATTGCTGGTTTTAGGGATGTTTGCCATTCTTTCTACTACGGCATATTACATCTATATAAAGTCAAACCCAATACAAGAAGTTGTGGAGAAGATTGTATTCCAGGACAGGGAGATTATTGTAGAGGTTCCCGTTCCTGTCCCGCCAGGTAGTAAATTTGGAAAATTTACAATATTTCATAAAGAAACAATTGACAGGGGAGGCATAGGATACATTATTACTGGTAAAGATTACAATAGTGAAGATGACTATAAATCGCAGACTACCAATTACCAATATTGTTATGCAACGTCACAAAGGAATCCAGATATTGATATAACGTTAGCTATTTTAAAAGAAGGGAAAACAGTTTATAAAGATTTGTATTCTGGCATACGATCATTCAGCCTGACGGGCGCCTCTAATGATGATGTACACAAACTAAGAGTTCAACTAATAAAGATGGCTAGACAATATTGTCAATTTGAAGCTAATCTATAAGGTATATAAATAATAAACTGTATCACTCTATGCGTTTATGGAAATAATTAGCTTATCTTTTTTTGAAGAAATTTGGACGCAGATCTCGCTCTTATACTTTCTTCCAGGTGACTCATTAATTGCGTGTTTTACAGACACCCCCATAGGTGAATTCTATGAGTTTCAACCATCTGATCGTGGTGGAATATTTTCTTTCTTTGTCCCTTGGTTTTTATTGTCAATACTAATGGTGTCACTTGATGATACAGACCCAAAAGGAATAACACTGTTTAAGAAAGAAAGAAAGAAAAGCTTAACCAAAGAAGGAAAAGAAAGATCAACTAACGCCCTCATTACGCTGTTAGTTTTAGTGTCTGTGTATATAGTTCTATCTCTCTTTAGCATAGGATATATTTGGTTAAACATCCTACTATTATTAGTTTTTGTGTTTTTAAGTTGGTATACAATTTTTACGAATGGATACTCCACTCAGCACAAGAAATTCAAAAAAGGCAAAAAAATATTGACTAAACATGGAGAAAAATTATTATTGAAGCTTTTAGTGATAATTTTCACTTTACTTGCCTTGTACTTCGTATCCTATTTTTTTAACCATAGTTGTTTTATTACCATATTTTTTATAGTAGTGTCGATTGTCATGTTTTATCTATCTATAGGAAGTCGGCGGGTTAGACTGAAAGGCAAGGTGGGTGAACTGCATAAAAAGATAATGTCTTATTTTAAGAGTAACAATTAGCCCTTACTCATTAAATATTTATTAATTTTTTAGGAATTTCAAGATAAAGATAATAAAATACTTTGTCGTTGTTGATGTATTTCAAGGTGTTGAATCCAACAGACTTTTTCTTGCCTGAATAAATCCCACTGTTTTCTTCAATAAATGTTTCAATAATTTCATTAATTTCTTCTGATTGGTTATATTTGATAGTTTTAATATCTTCTATTGTACGCATCGAGTTATAACTAATTTTTTCACCAAAAATGAATTTTGATAAATTTACTCTAGTCTTATAGTAGGCCACATCTAGTGCATCCAATTTTGAAGAGAGAGTTGGTTTATTGATTTTTTTTGTTGCAAATGAAACAATGTAGTTTTTTTTATTGAAGCCAATAATTCTAACGCCGTCAATTATTTTTAAAGATTTTATGTATGATTCAAACCGCTTTGATGGGCTTGTTTTCTTAGCTCCTAAAATAGATTTTGCCTCATTAGCAAATTTCATATTATGGTCACTAACCTCAATGGTTGTAGAAACATATCTATTTTCTTTATCAATAGTCTCGTTAATAATAGAGGCACCTTTTAATAAATAATTAGAAGATTTTTCAATACTTATTAAATAGTTTTGAGCATATTCATTCTGATTAAAAACAGTGCCAAGGCTTTTAGTGCCTGACACATCCTGAGAAATATATTTTGATAGATTTATTTTTGTCAATATGTTGGCAATAATTAGCGCTTTTTTGATCGACTTATCGTCTGTACTGACCAGCTCTACATTTATTGTTGAAACAAGTGATCTTATAGAGCCATCGTCATTTAGTTTAATATCCACATTATTTTGATGCATTTCTATGTTACCGGCATCAATATAGGGATGGCTTGTGTTAGTGCTTTTACTGGTTGCAGAGAGAGCTACCAGTATTAATAAAAAAATAATTTTATACATTATTAAGCCCCAGTCTTTCATTTCAATACGTATTCAATTCTACACTATAATTAAAAAATGATGATTGATCAAGGAAGTTGGATATATGCGTATTAACACAAGGCTAATTTTTATTTTTATTATTCTTATGCCATTTTCTTCATTTGCTGAAAACATAAGAACTGTGACTGTTATAGGTTATGGAGACAGTATTGAATATGCCGAGACACGTGCTGGTATGAGAGCACTTGATGAAGTGATGGGGGATCTGCTATCTGAAGAAGTCCATCTAAAGAATGAAGAAACAATTAGCAGTAAAATTCTTAAATTTAATAGAGGGTATATAAAAAAACTAAGAGTGCTCGAGACAAGTATAGATCACGCATTAGGAGGACTGTATGCAGTTAAAGCAGAAGTTGATGTTATTGTTGACAAGTTGGCGCAAAAGTTAGAAGATGAGAATATAACTGCGATTACTGACCCAACATTTATAACACAAGTTATAGGGGTTTTTCAAAATACAGATATGTTTAGAGAGATCTACAAGAAAGAAGTTTTAGAGCCTATTTTTAATACTGGATCGGCATATAGTATTAAATTTACAGGCATGGAACCGTATATTGACGACAGATCCTCGGGCTTAAAGGAGCAAGAAAGTATTTATCATTTCGTTTCTAATGAAGATAAGATAAGATACGGTAATTTGGAAGTACTGCCTTTTTACTTTAATTTTAAAGTTTCATTGAGTGATGACTATATTAGTCGAATAAAAAGACTTTATAAGTATATGGCACATGGGAATAAGACAGAAAAAGTGTGTAAAAAACCATTAGAGAAGAGCGACTCAACAGATTGTTGCAAAGATTCCTCAGTTTGCATTGTCGAATTAGATAATCCTCCAGAAAATGAAAATTGGTTTATAGGCGCCACAGCAACTGAATATAACTTCTCATCTATTCACAGCAGAATTGTTAACAGCGAACTAGATAAAATTGATAATTTATATGGTGTTAGCAGGCATAGTGGGGCTTATTTTGATTTTGATTTTATAGATAAGGATGAGAACACTATTGGCTCTATTGTTTTTGGTGGAGAAGGTGCGGAGCCAATTAAGGGTAGTAAGTATAGCTCGACATCTATTATTACTCGTTATGGAAAACGAGGTAGACCGTGGCACAAGGGTATAGCGCCTATGATAAGTGGTTTTTATATTAACAAAAACGCTTTAATTGGTAATAATCAGACCTTTGTCGCAATTGTCCTTCTAAACAAGGAAGATGCGGCAAGAATCAAAGGGGCGAATTTAACTATCGCTTGGCGAAAGTCAGCGGACAGTCTATAAACTCAACAAGAGTAATTATTCTTAGATATACTAGTCAAAATCCTTGCTTTTATATGCCTTATAGCCTTCTTGATTGTTGTTATATTGTTGGAGCTTAGGCTTCTTAGTTTCTTGTTTTGGACGGAATTTCTTATCATATGCTCTGCTATATGCCTGAGTAGTTGGAGACCACATTAAAACGCTGCCAACAAGAAGGTGTCCAGTTTCAGGGTGGTTCGCTGCCCACGAATGCACCTCACTTACACCCTCAATTGACACTCTTGAAGTTTCTTTTACGAACCTTTCAAGCATGGCGCCAACACTACTATTTTGTTGTTCTTCTGTTACGCCATCTGTATGAGATAAAATATTAATTGTCTCACTATCACTTAGCTTTGTTTTATTCTCCAATGCCAAAGTTGTGTTTACAAACATTGTTATGTATGAAAGTGCATGATCATACGCTATGCCTTTTGCAGATTTTATAGCTGTATTTATCCTTAATCTAGAATCATTTCTAGTTACCTTTGGTGACCATTGACCAAAGGAGACTAACACTCTGTTTCCGCTATCGTCAGTCATAATTCTTAAGCCATGCTGTAAAAAATAATCTTCATTATTTAGGCGACTATTTAACTGTTTCCTGATAGATTCCTTAGGGTCAATCTTTGTTGGATAGCCAACTAGTTTTTTTGATGCTATAGCTCTAGCTATGTCTCGATACTTTGGATTAGCTTTAATCAGAACTCCAACACCAGTAACATCTTCAAATGTTGCAATAACCCTTATTCCAGAAATGTTTTCGACTGCTTTAATGGCGATCTGTTTGCTAATACTATTTTTCATTAGCTTTCTTTTTTTATTTATATTGGAATTAGCCACCGTACTAGGGTCAACACCATATTCAATTAGTTTTTCATCTATTGCGGCTTCAGTAAGGGCATGTATTTTTTTAGCAAGACTAACAATTACACCATCTTTAATTTCAACTACATTTCGATCTCTATCATCCTGGAAAAGCTCCCTAGAAATGCTTGAAGCAGTCTCTTGTGCCTTCATTCTTACAAATTTAGCTTTTGCATCAACAAATGCCTTTTCAAAGGCCATAATTCTTTTTTGAGCAAAATCTATACTTTTAGGGCTAACGCTAATTGCCACCTCACCCCATCCTATATAGTTTCCCTTTATGTCATTGCCGAGACTTATATTTTTATTGTCTAAATAGTCATTTCTTTGCCTTTCAAGTCTATTGCCATCAATTTGTGAAATAATTGGAAAATTATGAGCATTAGTGTCATTTTTCTCTTCTTGCGTAACCTTTATTTCTACATATGATGCGGTGTCAACTTCGGCATATATGCTAGGTGTTAATAACACAACTACAAAGGCTAGCAAAGTATTTTTAATGTTCATAGAAACTCCTTTAATGTAATATTTAATAGGTTAATTATATCCCTATTAGTCTAATTTTTCATTACTATTGCTTTAACAAAGATTTAATACGTTTTAACTGCTCTTCAATTTCAACTGTATGAATGTAGATTTGATGCACTTCGCCGGCCTCTCCCTCGTTATGATCCCTATTGTATTCTTCATGCTCTTTACCAAAAACATCAATAACAATACCAACCATCATATTTAAGAATACGAAACTACTCATAAATATAAAACTTAAATAATAAATCCAACTTAATGGGTAAACCTTCATTGTTGCATACATAACATCAGTCCAGTCCTCAAAGGTAACCACTCTAAACAAAGTTAACATTGAAATTGCTATATTTTCCCAGAGAATCGGGTCAATTTTTCCAAAAAATATACTTCCAAAGGCTCCGTATATATAAAAAATAACAAACATAAGTAAAACAACATATCCGATTCTAGGAATGGCTTTTAGTAAAGCATTTACGATCATGCGTAATTCTGGAACAAATGAAACTAACCTTAGGACTCTAAAGATTCTAAGCAGCCTTCCAAGTAAAACAAATTCACTATCCTCCAAAGGAATTAGACTACCTACAACAATAATAAAATCAAAAATATTCCAACCTTTCTTAAAGAAATCTACAAACCTCTTCTCAACAATCATCCTGAGAATTAGTTCAACTACGAAGAATAGTGTAATTAATGTATCTAAAATTCCTAAAGGTGTGTATATCCACTGAGGAAGACTATATGTTTTAGCGCCAACTGCAAGTGCAGATACTAATATTACAGTTATAACAATGGTTTCAAAAACCTTGCAACTACGTATTTGATCTAGTTTTTCAATTAAGTTTTTATTATTCATGATCTATATTATAGGTATATTTGAATTGTAACTATAATATTTTCACATTAGAAAGTTTAGCGGATATGTGGTGATCCTGCAAAACTCTAAAAGACTAATACTCGGAAAAAGTAGAACTTTCTTACAATAATAGCAATTGAAAATCTGCTTTTAGGTCATTATAAAATGCTTAAATTATTAGCCATAAGATCCGTGGTAAGGATTAAATTAATAGATATAAAACACCGACAAAGAGCACTTGAAAACGCCTTATATAGCTTTAAAATGCTTTGGTAGGGTGTTAATGTCAACTTGAAAGGTGTCCAGATCTATCGGACCACTACAATAAATCAGACCACTACAGTTTGTCAGACCACTACAATATTGATTACGAAAAAGCAACGTATTTACTTATGAAGGCTAATGAGAACGACTCTGTTGAGGCTAAAGAGCTATTAAAATTATTAGAAAACCTGTAAAAATTTTAGGACTATCCAAATGAATAAGA
>Ga0233441_1002900_pt1 | contig 12104 bp, 10 predicted proteins | sample SI_123_September_4_FD_182781 | JGI IMG/M metagenome (GOLD analysis project Ga0233441, IMG submission 182781) | Seawater microbial communities from Saanich Inlet, British Columbia, Canada - SI_123_September2016_135_MG | ecosystem: Environmental > Aquatic > Marine > Inlet | place: Canada: British...
TGAACCAACAATACTGTAAACAGGAGTTGTTGCTGTAGCCACTGTTCTTGCCCTAATTAATGGCTCTCCTGCTGTTATCCCTCCAAATCCATCACCATCAATTTTTACTCTGTCTGTTCCCGCTACAGTCAATCTCATTTGGTTATCTACAAACTCTGTGATATAAGTATCACCACCAGCATTAAGAGAGACCTTGTTGCCCTGTGGGACAATGATGTCACCACCGAAAGTTGCGGAGAGACCCGAACTATTATTTGCTAAAACTAATTGAGTTATCCATGTTACTGCTGAATCTGCTGATCCTGCTATAGCGGTTTTAAATTGAGTGCTTCCATCTACCATTACTATATGACTGGCTTGGTCATCTACATTGGTAGATAAATATTTCCACGAGCCATCATTGTAGGCATTTTGAGATAGTAATGTAAAAGTGCTATTGGCTTGGGTCGTTTGGCTTGATAACCCTGCTGTACCACCTACCTGTAATGCTGATACTGTGGATGTCCATGTGGCGAGGTTTTCGGTTTCAATGCCGATGTTGGCGTTGTTCGCTATCGTGAGGGCAGTAGTCCATGTGATTGGATTATCTGCTGTTCCTGATGTAACCACTTTAAATAAATGTTCGCCATTGCCTTGAGTGTATATAGATGCTTCATCTGTAGATATATATTCCCATCTATTATTAACATCATCAAAATAAGCATTTTGAACAGTATGGAAAAACCCACCTGCTCCTTGTGTAGAATCAGCCATAAATGCACCATTTCCACCAATTTGCACTGCTGTTTGGGCTGTGTCCCACGCTTCTGGACTCGAATTGCCAATGCCTACATTACCATCTGAACTTCCACCCGCTCCACCAAAGAAAACATTGCCACCCCCAAAGGATATATCTGCTGTGCCTTCCTGATCTATTGCAAGAGTATTTAATGCTCCTTCATCATAATTGAATGCAGTAGCACCACCAACAATTATCTTCGCTTGGTCTACTGAAAATTGAAGGTATGTATCTGCATCACCATCATGAGTAAGTTTGTTGGCAATATTTAGATCACCACCAGTAGTTATACTAACAGGATTGGCTGTTTCGCCCAATGGATAGAACCATATACCTTGATCTGCGTCAGAGAAGATAGTCCTTTCCAAAGTACCTGCAACCTGCTGATATACAGACCAATCAACTTCCTCAGAACCATCACCTGTATCCGTCGCCTGTGCTATCATTTGTGCATTAATACGGGCTACACTACAATCTGTGTCATATAAATCTAAAGAAGGATTGGGACCGGATACTCCCAAAGAAGCCATAGTCAAGGCACCAGCCATGGTAATTGCGCCGGTAAGAGTATTAACTACTAAAACATCAACATCTGATTCGTCGGTAATTACAAACGCTCTCGCTGAATCAAGTTTAATTCTGGCTGTATCACCAGACCCTAATTGTGCTTCCTGAATTTGTGGAGTAACATCATCAAATAATAATAAATCTCTAATAGAAGCCATAATTATCCTTTCCTCATTAGTGCCAAATGGTTCGTCCTGTCTTCTCTGTCTGGTACTTTCTGTAACCAAACATACATATCATGGAATACGCCATCAATATTTGCGAAGGACTGTAAATTTGTTGCATCGAATTTTTCATCTGTCTTGACCGTTAATACATTTCGGGAGCCTGTAACTATCGCTCTACTTCCAGCAATCCCATTGGTCATAATTTCTTCATCCTCAAACCCGATTACTGAAGAAGACGAATCCTGCACCTTTACGAAATCCACCACATCGTCCTCTGTGCCGTCAGCTTTTTTTATCGTATGTGTCACTGGGATCAAAGTACCATCGGCGCTTTCCACTACAAAATCAGTTGCCACGTTTTCATCGATAGCCACAACATGTACATCGTCATCACAATTGATTAAAGTTTGATCTGTGTTGTTCGGGGTAAATGAAATTGTTATTGTTCTCATAAGTCCAACGGGACCAACAACAAACTTCCCATCACCAACTAAATTAAGCCCCTTGGGATCGGGGATCGGTCGATTCAAAATTACATCGTGGATACTATAACCGGCTTTGTCTGGGTTTTCCGGTGAAATTAATCCGGCGTTATAATGGAAGCCCTGCAGTGCTGTTTGTGGAATATCCTGTTGTCCAAATATCCAAGTTGGAGCATTTGATATAACTCCGTCCAATGCATTCCCAGATGAATCAAAAGCGGTTGTACCTGATCCATCGTTTAATTGATATCTGGCAAGAAGTATATCTGAAACATCTGAATAGACAAAAGTATTGGCAGGGTTGTCAGTAGCCAATTTTTCTGGGTTTTGAATGATATAGTTTCTGTCCGCTTGGGTGAACTGTGGTTTCCAGAATTGGAAGTCAGCAAATTTACCTTCATAATAAAGTGTGGATTGGACCAAACCAATCAAGACCGCATCACAATCGACACCCGCAGGAATATCAATCATAACCTGCCTCCAAGTACCAGTATATGATTTTGTTTGACTTACAGTGGATTGATAAACGGTGCCGGATAATCCGGTCAGTGTGAATACACCAGAGGCAACCTTGATGCGTGCTGTACTACTTAATTCAACTATATATGATTCAGAGGTATCAGGATTATACCAAAAATTAATTGCCTTTATGGTTGTGCCACCAGAGACATCACCACAGGTAATAAATTGATTCGTGGTGAACTGTAATCCTCTACCTGTATAGAATACAGCTCTATTCTCATGCGCCGGTGCTTGGTCCATCCAGCGCTTTTTATCGTATGAAATCTCTTTAGTCTTTTGTACTATTACAGCCACTATGCCCCTGTCATGCCGGGATTATAACCGGAAAGATCGGTGATCGAAGTTTTAAGGGTGGCAAACAATTTAGGATCAAATGTCTCTCCGTAGGTGGTCCAAATATATTCCCATAATGTAAAGTTCTCGATATCATCTGAATGGAGATTAAGATAACCAATAAGCACTCCTAAATCATATTCATCGGCAAAAACATTTACCCCGCCACCAAGACCATTTAAATAATTACTACCGTCATAACCCATGTATAAATCGTTTGTGGTGGACCCCTCGGTTCCAAATGAACCGTTATTATCATCGACAGAGGAAATCACAAAATCAGTGTCACCAAAGGCAAGAGACAACAACTCGATTGTCTTAGTGGCAATTTTGTATCTCATTCCATAATACCGCATATTCCCCTCAACTGCAGAAGGCAGAACGCTTGCTGAAACCTGTCCAAGATAATCACCTTCTCCATCATAGACATATCCGGCAAGTTTACCAGAGGAATTAATCTTGAATAGATATTCTCCTTGTTTATACAATATTGGGGATTCCGCAAGTAATACGTCTGGGGCAATATGAGCGCCGAGTAAAAATCCATCCGCAGAATTTGCAACAGATATATGCCCAGCACCATGAGGGATAGTAATTTTACTATCCCCATCAAAGATCGCTTGTCCATCAGATACTATTACTGGATTTTCCTGAGCAAAATTTGACCCATGGATCGCACCATTTAATAATACACTGGCTGGCTTTCCTATACCAGTAAGGCTTTGTTCTATTTCAATAAGTTTCATTCTTCTTTATGATAAAATGCCCGGATAGTACCAGTGGCGACAGAAATTGTTTGCCAATGACCAAGTTCATAATCGGTTGCCACTATAGTAAGTGCCGACCCACCATCATAATCTCCACCGGTTGCAAAGTCATCTCTTTGTCTGCCCGGGTCTGAAACTCCATCGTTGTCTTGGTGCGTACTTCCAGCCGTATGAGCCACAGCACTCGTATCATGGATATTAAATTTGGCTTGGATATCTAATAGCCTTGTATAGCACTCCTGAAGAGTTGTTGGTGCTACCACAGAAGCAAGTGTTCCGGTAGAGCCAGCAAATTGAGCGTTATGGAATGCCCAAGAAGATGCAAGTACAGCGTCGTCATGGTGATCTTCATATTCATCAAGCATCTCCGTGACCAAAGTAATCAGGGTTGATAGGTTCGTGGCTGTTGCAGAAGACAATGGAAAGTTTACGGCATCAGCACTTGTCCCGTGTTCCACTGCGTCGGCAGAGTGAGCATTTAGAATGACTCTCAACGCTTCAGCAAAAGTAATAATATCATCGACGAAGTTGACGGCTGACTTTGCCTTCACGGTTGCGTCAGCGCCATCGATGGCTTTCATTGCAAAGAAGTTACCCTCGGTCACTTCTCCATCGGATACCGTTAATATTCTGTCACCAAATTGACCAGTTACAATATTTGGATGGTCATGCACGTTGAATGGTGTCATGTTTTTCATAAAAACCTCTCTCTAATAAAATATTAGCCCACTATTTAGTGAGCCAATATTTTGTTTAATTCAATAAAAAATAGCTGAAAGAATTAAGGAAATATACTCACTGGCAAAAGCCTATTTTTCCCTCGGGTCTTTTAACCTTTTCACACAAGAGATTTTCCCGTGTTTTCTGTAGTGATCAATAACTTTTTCATTTTTGTCAAACTCTTTCTGAGTAAGAACTATTTCATTACCCTCATTTGGCTGGACAAAAAGTTTTGAGTCGATCATAATTCTTTCTACAATGTCTTTTTTTAATCTAACAAGATAAAACATTAATGCCTCCGTTTTTTATATTAGATATTAAGTATCGTATTGAATTCTGAAGAAGTTCAGTTTTTGTGGTTCTGTGATCACAGGTTTAATAACTCTGCTCTCTCGAATACCGTTTTTCCTGCGCTGTTTAGTAAGCATCTCAACCTGTACTTCATCAAAGAAATCGACTTTAGCCATATCTGTTTTATCAAAGAGGAACCCTGCTGGTAGGTCTTTAAAGAAAACGTGTATATATTTTACTGGTCGTCTATTATCTGTCTCAATCACGAAGTTATGATTTAATATATTTGTGACCTCACCCTGAGATAATATCTGATCTCGGAATCGTTCTGTCATCAGGCTCTTGCCATCAGTCGTAACAGTTGTATCACCACTACCCGTATTTGCCTTCTCAGCCCAATCCCACATGTGTTGTTTGACCAATGGGTTCATAACCAGTTTAGAAATTTTGGCTCCGAGCATATCTGCATAATTGACAATATCTTTCATTATCTCAAATGTAAATGCGCCCTGTGCGGTATTCGTTATTGCACTCGTGCTTGGTAATATTCCTGACTGAATTTCGCTATCTGCAACATATCCGGTTGTAGATGATATTGACCCATAAGCTGAATCAATTAACGCCCATAAATCAGAGTTAATCTTTCTTGCCATCATATAAGCGACTCTATCATTTACTCGTTGAAACTGGTTAAGATTACCGGTCTGAATTGACTGAGTAAAATAAGTTACCATATCAGTAGTAATCTCATACATACTAAGATTCTGTATGGCATCCAGATTGAAAATCAGGTCAATTGGAGGTGACGCATGTTGGTTTATGGTAGTGACATTGAGGTCGCCATCAGTTTCAGAAATAATCTCTGGGAGTTCGTCGTTTTGAAGCGGTATGTACTCAAAAACATCCAGTCCCGTCAAATTCGCAAGGATGTTCAGATAAATCCTAACCTCTCTTGCTTTTGCCAGTTCAACCGATTTCTCACGATTGTTAAAGGATGCTATAATAAGCGCCTGCCGTTCCTTGTCGGTCATCTGTTTGAATTCTTCCTTGAACGATGCAACCTTCTCTTTCATGAAGTTCTGGTTTGCCACGAGCATACTGATAAGTCTTCTGTCATTCATAACTATTTTCCTTTATATTTTGATCTGATTAATCAAGCGTCAATTAAGTCGCTGGATCGAGATCGTGGCTAAGTGTAATTTCGCTCATCCCAGACGAGCCACCATAGGTTTTGTTGATTCCCGTTACGGTACCAATAGCAATATCACCGGTCGCCGCACCAGATTGTTTTGCCAAAAGTCCACCCGCAACAGCAAAAATAACATCACCAACAGCCCATGTCTCACCGCTATCATTATCGGTGGCAATTAATCCCGGCTCAAAGACAAGGACGGGTATTTTGCCGTCACTAACCTTTATTTCCTCGGCATCTTTAGATGCAAGAAATAGCTTTTCTTCATAGCTAAGTCCGTCGGTTGTTACATCAACCATCAAAAAACCATACGGTCTTTCAGTCGTTGCACATTCATCAATGGTGGCGCTATCTTTAACAACAGCCATGCCCTTTGTCATTGCACTCGCAGGAGCGTCCATGCTACCATCGACTCTTATCCCACTTAAATTTACAATCTTCATGTTTACTCCTACCTTTTATTGCTTTAATAAATCTTTAGGTTACGTTTTTTTAATTAAAATCCCTTTGTCGGGTTTATTTTCTCTTCCTCTTCAAGTCCTTCCACAAGACTTGATACCAAGGGAATGTGTGATTCCTTTGCGCTGTTAATCAGAGTACCAATTACTCCGGTTATCGCAGTTGCCGGTACAGCGTCGTCCAAGCAAATTTCAGATATAAATTTCGAGGCTGTTTCTGCTCTAACATTATTCTGCTCAAGGATTTTACCAATATCGGTCCTCTTTGTTTTCACAGAGGCGATATAAGCGTCAACCTTTTTACTTCCATCTTCAGTAAATTCAAAAGCCATTACCTTTTCGAGACGGGAATCATTATACCCTATCCCAGAGGAAACCAGTTCTTTGAATCTTGCGTTTACATCTTCAATTGTTTGCTTTTTAAAGCCCTCGTCGATCTCAGGCTTACTTATTTTAGATAACTCAGATGCAAGTATTTTCTCGTGATCTGCTTTTGAAAGGAAACCTTCGTATTTTCCTTCAACTTCTTTAATCTTGTTGTCATGGTCTTCCTTTGAAACCATTCCGCTATTAATTGTCTTGAGCATTTTTGCAACATTCACATTCGTCATTGGGGTTCTGCTTGCTGTCTCAGCATCAATCTCTTTGAATTCCCCGGCTTCTGGTTCATATCTGTAATATGTTGACTTTTTAACGCCACTATCGTCTGCGCTTTCATCTTTTGCCCAATCCGCATAGAAAAATTCAGTCTCGCCATATTTACCAAGACCCATGTAAAAATCATCAAAAGAACCAATCTCTTTGTCGCCAACTTTTATAGTTGTATTTTCAAAGGTTCCATCTGTGGTTATAAATAACTTGTCCATATTCCCTCCGGTACTTTTTTTAATTATTTTTGTATTCATATTATGTTCTGAAGAAGCAACAAGCGCCATAAATTCTGGTCGCTCTTTTGCTACTACTGAGTCTATACTGGCTTCTTTGTCTGCCGGTTGCATTGTCAAAGCACTGCCCCAGAAATTCGCAAAATCATCATCTCTTAAACCTGTTCCACCGGCTCCTTTACCAATTTGATTTCCAAGATGATATTGACCAGACTGATATTTGTCAAGCATAATTTCATATTTGGAATCCTCTTGATAGAATACTTCTGAGCCAGCAAAAAGCACGTCTTGATTTTCATCTCTCAAGACTTCCATGCTGTTTTTCCAAGAAATGCCATTGGCAATATCTTCCAATATTTCCGTGGCTCGTGGTACCCTCTTCCATAAACAGCCAACAACTTTGACGGCTACTGGTTTGCTCGGGAATAATTCGGTACTGGAAATTTCTGAATCACCATCCATATATATGTGAACCATATTACCAACAATAACATCTTCTCCTTCATAAACGTATGATGGATTTCCAGCCATTTTATGATCAACATTGATGGGATTATTTTGTGCGGAGGCTATATATCTTTTGAGCAATGGATAGCCGAAGGTAATACCGTTTGAATTTATTAATGGAAACGAGTGAAGGAGAGTATAGGTAAAATAAGCCTTGGATAAATCAGACGTATATTTGTGGTTTCCTATCTCTATAGAATCCCTTAAATTATCTTTTCCTATTTCTATACCAAGTTTCACTTCATTCTGTTTCTTTTCGGTTGTTTTTCTTAAAGTATAATTAAATATCAGCCAAAGTTTAAGGAATGAAAAGAATTAGATATCGTGATTATTATGTGTTTAGATGTATATATTTAGTCCATATAAATAGATATCATGCTGTTTGGATAGGGTTTCTATAGGAACTATCATAGATAATCTTCTTAATGGTCCCAATTTTTAATCTGTATTTTTTTGATATCTTATTAATGAGAGTCATTGCAGTAAAACCATCGTTCCTGCCCGAGTTGAATTCGATTCTAATATCGTCATCTCTCCGGTTAAGTTTTATATCTTGCTTTCCTGCTGGTCTTCCCATATTAATTATTCGTCAGATGGTTTTGGTGGATCACCAGATTCATCAGGCGGTGGGTTAGTCTCTGGTGCGCCGGGGTCGCCGTTTGATTGGCTATTCTTTATAGAGAAGCCATGAACCTTATTATAATAGCCAGCCAAGAGTCCTTGGTTTGGTTCAAATACTGGGAACCATTTTTCCCATTCCAGTCTTTCCTTATCAAGATTTGCAATCTCATGATCTGGATCGAAACCAAGTAATTTTTGTGCTGTTGTTGATGAAAGTCCTTTACCAGACAAGAATTTCAATCTTTCTAATAATGCCTTTGGTTCGATTAAATTAAATTCGTCCCAGAGTAATTGGACATCATCTACGCCAAGCATGTCCTTATACATCACGATTAATACTTCAGATATAATCCCTCGCCATTTTCTAATATGTGATATAGTTTTTTTGAGAGCGAGGAAGTCTGACCCGTATTTACCGGAAGAACCGGAATCACCCATCAATACACCAACGCCTGTCCATCTGATTATTGGTTTATCTATCACGAAGAATTTCTCTAAGTCTAAGTATTCTATGGGCGGAGCATTATATACATGTTTATGGTTAGCGTCTGTCACTTCCATCATCATTTGATCAATGACTTTATATTTATTTAAGACTGCTTGGGCTTGGGCTTGTGTCACGCCGGTATTCATTGACTGAATAAATGCGAGAGTTGATTTATTTCCCTGTTTGGTATCTGCTCCAATTACAATTTGGTGTATCATTCTTTTTAGATAAAAGAAGGTAACGAAGTTTCCTTCCCTAATAATTTGTTTAAGAGACAACAAAAAGAATAGTTGAATTATCCTTGGCATGACCAATCGGTCTGTTAATCCCTTGGTGTTTCTACACTCTATTCTACCAAGCGCATTTTCTTTCCACTCCTTCCAAGTTACCCTTCCAGCCTTAACTTTTTTACGAGTTATCCTTGTAAAGTTTTTAGCCAGTTCTTGGTCTATTTTATGATAGACTTTTTTTGTAAGTTGGTGAGTTGTTTTGTTTAATTTCTGTTCTCCCTTTTCATTTAGTTCTGGGATTATATTAAACAACGATGGGTTATAAGCTAAAACATGGGAACCCTTTTTCCAGTTCAAAATAATGTTATCAGTAGAGATTGCATAATCCCATAACTGTATCAGGACGTTTGGAATATTATAGTCAATATTGAATTCATTTATTTTTTCCTGAGACGCTTTATCTTTTGAAAGAGCCAGAAATCCCGCAATACCAATAGAAGATTTTATTTCATTTGCATCTCCAATTATATCATCAGTATTAGAATATGATCTGGCTTGCAATATACCGTCATTAATAGTTGATGGATTTGTTTGTTCCTTAAAGTCGTTTTGCGCTGTGACCAAAATATTATCTGAAGCCGTTTCACCGGCAAATATTTTCCATGCCTCAACTGGAAAGTTTGACTTTTTTGCTACTCGATTAAACTTTTCAGGAGTCCATTTTAAAGCCTTCCTCGCCAAATCCAAATCCTTGTTGGCGAAGACGTGCATAGCAAATGCCTTTTCGTCGGTTATTACTCTTGGGCTAAATACATACTTTAGGATATTACCAACTATCTTAAACATTTTATTCTCCTATTCCATGGCGAGGGCATAGCCTTCTGGATTGTGTTGTTTTACAAGTTTTTGAAACCGACGATACACATCTGCCATAATTAGACCATATAGAATTACTATAGATAAATCCTTCCGCTTTGGGAATTTAAATTTAAACATTCCATATTGTGTCGTTAGTTTTGCCCTTGTTCTTGGATGCACCTCAAATCTTACTTTAATAAACTGTGTAATGGCATCTTCTAAATTTACCATTACCATTTGTTCTTGAAGGGTTATATCTCCCTTGTTTCTCAATTCTATCAATTTTTGTTTTGTCATCATCTCTGGAAAATTTACCCGTCCAGCCGAGAATGCGCTTTGGCTGATATCAATCATTTTGCTTTTCAGTTCACCATCATCTCTAAATGGTGATACTTTTTCAGATTTCATATATGCTAAATTTATCATCTCTGTTGATCTGGAAAAAAACATCATGTTTTGGAAAACAGGGGTGTTCCCATAAACTAAATACTTACTTGGTTCTGGGTAATCCACAGAAATAATTGGTACCACGTCAATAAGTTTGTTTTGTAAATCTAATCTTGGTTTCATTAAACAGTCAGCTAAATCTCCGCCACCACCATTTGGATCAAGTACAATAAGTTCAAACCCAAATTTCTCCTGCAGTTGATGTATGTCGAATGCCATCGGGTCTTTTTTGACTTCAAGCCCGTCCCATCTCCAAACATGTACAACTTCATCTGGGCATTCTTTCGTTCCCTCTCCGACCCTAATAATGCATGATGCTCCCGAGTCACCCTTGCCAACAAGATTTTCCTGAGATGCGCCTTTCCTCATTGCTTCAGTTCCCTTGGCTGAATCAACCGTTAGGATATAAATACTTTTATCGTTTGGCGGTCTTTCTGTTATTATATTTATTGATGAAGTTCTACACCTCTTTACGTCTGCCGGATCAAACGGTCGATGTGATTGTCCCTCTGTCCACTTTCCGCCCCATACTCTATCAAAATCCTCTTTTAACATTGTCTTTCTGGCTTTTCGCACAATGGCAGAGGTAAATATTATGCCGTCCCATTCCTCGGGGATGTCATCAATACCACAATTATAATAACCATAGTGTGGGTCATAATCCTCGTGGGTTGGGTCTATCTTTTTTTGAACCTCTTCATGAAAAATATAAGATTCGTCGGAAGGGCGCTTTGCGGAACCATCATAAATTATTTGGTTTTGGTAAACAGGATCGCCGTCAAGATATAATGCGAAAAAAGTTTCTAAGTCCTCTACGCTCTCAATTTTATCAGGACAATCAAACAGGAATGCCAGTTTAAAGTTTCTTTTAAACGCCGTAATGGTTTCTTCTATGTCTATTGGCTTTGATTCGAGTAGCCATCTTCTCGGCTGATAATTTGGTTTCCCTTCATTCGCTCTTATTAAATAGTCATTTGTCAGTCTGCCAAGTGGAATACCAAGCGCCCGTTCTGTGGCGATCCTCAGCTTTATTGATGTTGCCCACTGATTATTGGTATATGTATTAATTGGTTCTATGGAGTCAACAATTGTGTCCATATCTCCCCATGAAGACCACTCGTTGAATATTAAATGATTAGACCTGTCGCTCTGGGCAGAGTCGCCCTTACTATGTAGCCCGGGGGTGTATGTCATGAAGATGCTCCCGTTGTTCCAGCCTATTCTTGCCCCTTTTTGATTTTCTGATATTTTTGGTTTTCGGTTTTTATATGGATTTTTTAATCGCTTTGCTAAATTATGATTCTGTTCAATCCACATCCCAATATATAGTTTCATGATTTCGACACCACGATTTTTATCCATTGAGAATAAATTTGCTTTCCTTCGTGGGAAAAGGGTGCATTTTAATAGGGCTATTAATATGTGGTCGTATGTTTTTGCGGTCGATCTCCCAGAGTCATCAAGAAGAAACGTCGAAACCCAAGCGATCAGTATCCGGTCGATGTTTGCTTGGGGAAATGCATCTGGACCCATAGACAAGAGTTCTTCTATCCACTCCATGGGGTTATGTGCATAATAGTAAGTATCAGAAGGGTTTAAGAGTCCAATCATTCTTTTTATTTATATTTCCATAATGATATATTAAAATAGTTGTGTTATATTTGTGTTATTTTATTTCATGCCTGTTTTCTGCCAGCGTTTTATCTACGCTTCCCTCTTCCTCTTTTCCCTTGTCGTCAGTCTTTTGTCTTGGGTCTGACATTTGACCTTTTTTCATAATATCTCCGAGCGCA
>Ga0233441_1002902_pt1 | contig 12095 bp, 14 predicted proteins | sample SI_123_September_4_FD_182781 | JGI IMG/M metagenome (GOLD analysis project Ga0233441, IMG submission 182781) | Seawater microbial communities from Saanich Inlet, British Columbia, Canada - SI_123_September2016_135_MG | ecosystem: Environmental > Aquatic > Marine > Inlet | place: Canada: British...
AAATTGGCTTACGTTTTACCGAGAGGCGTCTTGTCAACGAATTGCCGATCCGCATCTCTCTTTGTAAATATTTATGAAACTGTCTGGTGGCTAGAAAAAGAATGGTAGTATAAAATAACATGCTCACCAAAACCGACCTCATCTGCATCCCCTACACCCCCGATCTCACCATCCGCGGCATCGCCTACGCCTCCCGCTCCCTGCGCCACACCTACAACCGCATGGGCGGCTCCAGCATCAAGCGGCTGCAACGGATAGTCAGCGGAATAGCGGTCGAGTTCGCCTTGCGGGATTATCTCCACGAGCATCAAATTCCATTCGACGTCAAAGGCGCAACCCCATTTACGGATCCAGATCGATACGATGTCTCCCTCGGTGGGCATCGTTGCGACGTTAAATCTTTCATGCTTTCCCACAAAAGTCAGATTAAGGGAATCAACCGTGATTTGGACTTGCTGATGGGGGCCTCAGCATTGATTCCCTCCGATCAGTTTGCCGCAAGCTCCCAACGTGAGAGCGATATCTACATCTTCGCCTTTTTAACGGGCTTGATGGCCTCCTCCCAAAAGGATATGGCAAAAGCGAGCGAAGCCGGGCAGCCGATTCATCTCATCCACACCATGCCCAAAGATTGGTCAAAACCCGAGCATTGGCATTCGCTCGGCAAGATTGCGCTCAAGAGCGACTGCGAGGAAACCCTCACCATCGAGTTGGGCGGGCAAGATGCTGAAAGGGGATTCATCTCGAAGAAGATTACGCTAAAGCCGAGAGAACGCCTGGAAACGGAAGCAAATTTCCACACGCTCGCTTACGCCCACGTCGACAAAATACCCAGCGCAAGAGTTGGAATCCATAGTCCAGAAAAAGATGAAACCTATCTCATTACATCCCACGATTGGAGTAATATATGGGTATACGGAATGAGTGTTGTGCTGGCTGGCTATCTCACGCGGGCAGAGTTTCGCAAAAAGGCGCAGGAGTTGCCTGTGGGCAGCCGAGTTTATCAATATAGCCGCACACGGACGAAAAATTTAAGCGTGCCGATAGCAGAGTTAAGACCACTGAAAAGTCTTTTTGAACAAGTTCAAAACTGGAAAAAACAATGACGAGAATTCTTTGTGCCGTACGCGGCGGTCCTGATAGTGAGCAGACGATAGAATATGCAGTTTCTTTGACTGAGAAGCAGAAAGGGCGATTGAGTAGGGTGACAGCACTATCGTCACCCGTATCGAAATCAAAGCGGGTTATTAAAAGACATATTCTGCTTGCAAATCCGCTCTAGTTTCGATACGGCGAAGAGCATCGCCTACTCAACTGCCGCTATCTCAATAACACAAATGGCAAGTTTTTTTTCCCTGTTCTTATGCTTATCGCGAATTACGCAAATGAGCGAATGGCAAAAATAAAAAACCTTAAAAATATTCGTGTAATTCGCGTTAAAAGAATGGAGAAGATAGGATATGAAAAAAAATAAAGAACTCACCCGCTGCCCCTGGCATACAAATGACCCGCTTTATATTCGTTACCACGATGAGGAGTGGGGCGTTCCCGTCCACGATGAGCGGAAACTGCTCGCCAAGCTCATTCTGGATGGCGCGCAAGCCGGGCTGAGTTGGATCACTATTTTAAAGAAACGCGAAAATTACTGGGCGGCTTTCGACAATTTTGACGCAGAGAAGATGGCGCGCTACGATGATGAAAAAATCGCCGAGCTGATGGGGAATGCTGGCATTGTACGTAATAGACAGAAAATCAACTCAGCGATCAAGAACGCACAGGCTTATTTGCGCTTGCGTGAAGAACTGGGTTCTTTCGATGAATATCTATGGGGATTTGTGGGCGGCAAGCCAATCGTCAACACAATTCAATCTGAAGAAGACTATATGGCGACTTCCCCAGAATCCCATGCGATGAGCAAAGATCTGAAAATACGCGGATTTAGCTTTGTGGGTCCCACAATCTGTTATGCTTTTATGCAAGCAGTTGGGATGGTGAACGACCATATGGTGAGTTGTTTTCGGTATGAGGAAGTAATGAAAAACATTCTAAATGAGTAGCACAAGTGCTGATTGAGTAGGGCGACCAAAAACATGTCGCCCATATCGAAATCAAACGATATTGCCTGGTTTCGATATGCCGAAAAGCATCGGCTACTCAACCAGCACCTAGAAACAAAAGGAGAAGAAAAGATGAAATTAACCGATGTCTGGAAATCACGTAGCAAGCCAACAATCTCATTTGAACTATTCCCCGCTCGCACAGAGAAAGCTGCCGCAAATTTAGAGAAAGCGATTGATAAACTCGCCACACTCAAACCCGATTTTGTCTCGGTCACTTTTGGTGCAGGCGGCTCAACACGAGAAGGCTCTCGGCAATTGATCAAGAAATTAAAAGAAGAAAAAGGGTTGGAAGTGATCGCCTACTTTGCGGGATTCGGTCTTGCCCCAAATGAGATCACCGCTGTAATTGATGATTACCAACCCCTCGGCGTGGAGAATATTCTCGTTGTGCGTGGGGATGAGCCTCGTGATAAGGATTTCACTCCGCACCCTGAGAGTTTTGCCTACGCATCCGATTTGATGGGATATATTCGTCCCCGCTATGATCTCTGTTTAGGGGTAGCAGGTTACCCGGAGAGCCATATCGATGCGGCTAGTCAGGCAAAAGATATGGAATATCTGAAGCTGAAGATTGAGCGCGGCGCAGAGTACATCATCTGTAATTATTTCTACGATAATCATTATTTCTTCGATTATGTTGAACGCTGCCGCGCGGCGGGGATCACTATTCCCATCATCCCCGGCGTGATGCCGATTTACAGCATCAAGATGATGCGGATGCTGGCAGGGATGTGCGGGGCGACAATCACCGAAGCCATTGAGACTGAAATTGCAACATTGCCTGAAGATGACAAAGAAGCCTTAAATGATTTCGGCATTGATTTTGCCGCGCAACAATGCGCAGAGCTGATCCGAGCGGGCGTGCCAGGTTTGCATATCTACACAATGGATCGGAGCAAATCAACGCTTGGTTTGGTCAATCGTTTACGGGAAGAAGGATTATTATGAATTCCCCAATTTTCGTAATCATCTCATCCTTTAATTGCAGATAATGCCGTCAAAATCTTCTCTCTCAAATCATCTACGCCCGCATATCTGAAAATCTCATCAGCGCAACCGAGCATCGAAGAAGAAATTTTCTTACCTTCTTTATGGCAAAGCCAAATTGGGGTGTGTCGTTCATATGCCATCCCAACTTCGATTAATCCGCCACGCAATTCGGGATGATAGACCACGATCATCAAATCGCAATCTGTTAGTTCATCGCGCACAAAAGGCATAAAATCCTTGGGGTCTGTTAAACCTGCGTGGGCAATTTCTTCTGTGGCTACAAAGGGAATATGTCCCGCCGTGCGGATGGCATCTTCAAACTGAAGAATAATTGCTTCAAGCTCCTCGTCTCCACGGGGGACTTTTAGGCTGAGAAAAATTTTCATAATGAGCAAGTCTATCACAAATACTTGACAACTTTCTCAAAAGATTTAGACTCTCCCTATGAAAAAAATCACCTTGCTTCCCCTTCTAATTCTTGCCCTTATCACCGCCTGCGCCCAACCTGCGCCCGCCCCCCTCATCCTCGCCACCACCACCAGCACCCAAGATTCGGGGCTGCTCGATTTGCTCGTGCCCATTTTTGAAGAGCAAAGTGGATATACAGTTCAAACCATCGCAGTCGGCACGGGTGCGGCACTCAAAATGGCAGAAGAAGGCAATGCAGATGTTCTTCTCGTCCACGCCCCATCTGCTGAAAAGGAATTAATGGATGCGGGATTCGGACGCGATCGCCTCCTCGTCATGCACAACGACTTCGTCTTTGTCGGCCCCTCCAACGACCCCGCATCGATTCGCTCGTTGACCTCGGCTGGCGAGGCGTTGGTCAACATCTCCTCATCCCAAACAGGATTCGTCTCCCGCGGCGATGGCTCGGGTACGCACAAAAAAGAACGTGCTATCTGGAGCAGTGTTGGTATTTCCCCTGCCTGGGATGGATATATAGAATCTGGTCAAGGTATGGGGGCCACCCTCATCATCGCCTCCGAAAAACAAGCCTACACAATGACCGACCGCGCCACCTACCTCGCGAACCAAGACAATCTCGATTTAGAGATTATGGTCGAAGGCGATGAAGTTCTGCTCAACGTTTATCATGTTATAACTGTCAACCCTGATAACTGGGAAAATATCAACTACAAAGGCGCGTTAGCCTTTGCCGAATTTATGACCAGCGATGAGACTCAAGCTCTCATCAAAGAATTCGGGATCGAAGAATATGGCCAACCATTATTCTTCTCTGATGCCCATAAAACGGATGCAGAACTTGGGGTAGAATAGAATCGTAAAAACATGAAACGTGATGCGTGAAAATTCACGTCTTCACGTTTCAATTCTGCATTCATCATTCAACATTCTGCCTTCCCATGACCTTCCCCCCCGAAGTCCTCCAAATTACCATCCTCTCCCTACAAATCTCCGCCCTCGCAACGGGGATTAGCCTTTTAATTGGGCTTCCGCTTGGCACACTTCTCGCGCTAGGAAAGTTTTGGGGACGCTCCTTCTTTTTGAGCATCGTCAATACAGGGATGGGGCTTCCCCCCGTTGTGGTCGGTCTTTTTGTGGCGATGATGCTATGGCGGTCGGGTCCCTTTGGGGATATGAATTTAATTTATACCCCGATGGCCATCATTATTGCCCAAACGGTGATTTCTGCGCCCGTTGTGATTGGGCTAACCGCCGCGGCATTGCAATCTCTTGACCCACGTTTGCGCTTGCAACTTTACGGGCTGGGCGCATCACGCTGGCAAATGATTTGGGCATTATGGCGCGAGGCGCGCCTTCCGCTTTTAGCGGCATTGATGGCGGGATTTGGCTCTGTCATCTCTGAAGTAGGCGCATCTATGATGGTCGGCGGGAATATCCGTCACCAAACCAGAGTTCTGACAACAGCAATTGTCTTGGAAACAGGTAAAGGAAATTTCGAGATCGCCATCGCACTCGGTATTCTCTTGTTGACGATTACATTTTTGGTCAATTGGGCGTTGACCTGGATTCAGCAAAGGGGGGAAGAGTGAAGAAAAGCTTAGCCACAAAGGACACGAAAAGCACGAAGAAAAAAGAAAGATCGAAAAAGGAAAACAAAAAAACAAATAGTAGAAGTGCATTGCATCTGCTTTTAGATGCATTGCATATCGGCATTACAAAAGGCCCGAAAGGTTTCAATCATGCTCTAGCCAGACTAGAATCTGCACATACAAAATCATCTTATAAAACATATACCTTAATAAAACCTTTCGGGTTTCTGTATCAGTGGGGAAGAAGATGAACAATAAAAACCTAATCACCATCAAAAACTTGCTCATCAAACGTGGCGAAAAGGATGTTTTGCACGTAGATGAGTTATCCATCAAACGCGGTGAAGTTCTTGCGGTGGTTGGTCCCAACGGTGCCGGGAAATCTACGCTACTGCTAACTTTGGCGCGATTACTTAAGCCCAACGCCGGGCAGATGCTCTTTAACGGCAAGCAAGCTCAAAACACGTCCGACACGGTCTATAGGCGTAGAATCGCGTTGGTGATGCAAGATCCGCTTTTATTTGATTTATCTGTTTATAAAAATGTCGCCCTGGGGTTAGAATTTCGTGGCGCTTCTAAATCTGAAATCCAAGAAAAAATTCCACTATGGTTAGAAAGGTTGGGCGTAGCGCATTTGGCAGAACGGCGCGCAAAAAAGCTTTCTGGGGGCGAGGCGCAACGCGTCTCATTGGCGCGGGCGTTGGTTTTGGAGCCAGAATTACTTTTGCTGGATGAATCTTTTTCTGCGCTAGACCCGCCTACACGCGCAAATCTTTTAGATGATTTAAAACCTTTGCTCGATAAATCTTCGACCACAACCCTTTTCGTAACACACGATTTGCATGAAGCAAAAAAACTCGCCACGCGCATGGCCGTAATTATAGAAAACCGCCTGCAGCAAGTGGGGAAACAAGAGGTTGTTTTTGCCCACCCTGCCAACGATCTTGTGGCACGTTTTCTGGGAAAAGAGTTTTAATTACAGCCAGATATTTTTGCACACCCATAATTTCATCTACGGGTAGACCGAGCCTCAACTTTAAGATATGATTGCGCCGATAACCCCATATTAGAAAGGACTCTCATGGACACTTTTTTCGAATTCTACAATTCCCTTCCCCCTATCGTACCTAATATTTTAATGGCTCTTCTTATCTTCCTCGGCAGCATATTCCTAGCACGCTTTCTGCGCCGCCTGCTTGATAAAATGCTCCTAGCTCGTGGCATAGACCCAGAGACCAGCATCTTGCTTGGGCAATTGCTCTACTGGAGTATCCTGGTTTTCGGTATCATCACCGCACTGCAGCGCTTCTTTGATGTTTCCGCATTTTTGGCAGGTCTCGGCATACTCGGTTTCACTATCGGTTTTGCGCTTCAGGAAATTATGCAAAACTTCGTCGCTGGGATGATTCTTCTTGTTCAGCAACCCTTTGATATAGGGAATTTTGTCACCACCTCCAACTATTCAGGAACAATTGTAGCCATTAACATGCGCACAACTGAACTAAAAACACTGGATGGCCGCCTCATCATCATTCCCAACGCGCAAGTCTTATCTAACCCAATTGAAAATTATAGCCGAGCAGATCTCCTCCGCGTTGACCTCCCCGTTGGCGTCAGCTACGATACCGACCTTGACCTCGCACGTGCTGCCATTATGGACGCATTGCCTGCGGTCAAAGGCTTCCTTGCCGACCCCGGCCCCAGCATCATTTATCACTCCTTTGGCGAATCTTCCATCGATATGACCATCCGCTTCTGGATTGATACCGCTAATAATAATCTCTTCGATGCAAGAGACGAAGCCGTCATCATCACCAAACGCGCGCTCGATGCCAAAGGCGTTGATATCCCCTTCCCCATCCGCACGGTTTATATGCAAAAATAAAGTTTGACCGCAGAAAATCAAAACGGGATTGGCTAAAACCAATCCCGTTTTTTATTGGATTAAGTACCGCATCGAACGCCTTTTAGGCTTGCTACCCTTTAATCAACGTTTTCTTCATCTTTGGGCAGAATCACCTTTAACCGACGAGAAAGCTCACGCCGCGTCAGCATCACACGTCGTCCGCAACCAAGACATTCAAGCCCAATATCCGCACCAAGACGAGTAACGTTCCACTCATAAGAGCCGCAGGGATGCGGTTTTTTCATCCGAATAATATCGTTTACTTCTAATTCTGTGAGCATGGAAGAGATTATACCGCGAAGGGTCGTGCTATAATTTCTGAAAGAAAATAGCTCGATTGATTTGTGGGTCAGATATAAAATAAGGAAATTATAAAAAATGGATGTTTTAAGAGAAAAAGCTTACTTACGCCTAAAAGAACTCCGTCAAGAAGTTGACAGAATAGCTAAGCTAGGACAACGTTCTAAAGAATTTAAGGTTTGGGAACGAAACACTGCAACGGCTTTAAATAAATTGTTTGGGCAAGAATCTCAGACATCAACAGATTTTGGCAATATTGGCTATCTCTCATTGTACTCGACGGGTGAAACAGAGCATCGATATTTTTTAGAACAGCTAGAATCTGCAAAAGCTATTGTCGATTCTGCTATTCAAGAAATTGAAGATTATGAGATAGATATTATTGCTAACAAAAAAACCGAGCCTACACGAGAGGGTAATCCATCGAACAATCAAGTATTTATCGTCCACGGACACGATAACGAATCAAAAGAAACTATTGCGAGATTCCTTGAAAAATTAGAGCTTACTCCCATCATCTTGCATGAACAACCGGATGGTGGTCAGACCATCATTGAGAAATTTGAGCGCAATTCTGATGTTGACTTTGCTATCGCTCTTCTAACACCAGATGATATAGGCGCATTAGCTGGGGAAACGAAAGATTTTAAACCCAGAGCTAGGCAAAATGTCATTTTTGAGCTTGGCTTTTTTGTAGGAAAACTAGGGCGCGCAAAAATTTGCGCAATGACAAAAGAAAATGTTGAAATTCTTTCAGACTACTCAGGAGTTGTATACATTTCTTTGGATGATAATAGCTGGAAAATCAAATTGCTTAGAGAATTAAAAGCAGCAGGCTTCAATGTTGATGCCAATCAAATTGTGTAATTGACAATAGGATAAATTTAACATCCAAATTAAGGACACTAAACACTATGCACATTCTCGTTACCAACGACGACGGCATTCACGCCCTCGGACTTCTCGCCCTTACACAAGCAATGCAATCTCTCGGAGATGTCACCGTGCTTGCTCCAAATAAAAATTGGTCAGCATCGGGTCATTCTAAAACTCTTGGTCGCCCCCTGCGTGTGGATGAAACAACCCTCACCGACGGCACCCCAGCCCTGAGCACGGATGGCGCGCCCTCCGATTGCGTCGCTCTCGCGATGCTCGGATTGATCGATCCCGTAAATTTGGTCGTGACGGGCATCAATCCGCACGCAAATATCGGCGATGATGTGACTTACTCGGGTACTGTCACCTCAGCAATGGAGGCAATCATCGGCGGCGTACCGGGATTAGCATTTTCCTTGGAAACAGACCGCAATCTCAAAGAACATGACTACGCTCCTGCGGGCGAAATTGCTCGGCGCGTTGCGAAAAAAGTCATCGAAGAAGGTTTGCAAAAAGATATATTACTCAGTACCAACATTCCTTATTTACCACTAGATGAAATCAAAGGCTTCAAGATCACAAAGCTGGGCGAGCGCATTTATCTGGATGAGCTTGTCTCCCGCGTAGACCCATTTGGTCGCCCCTATCATTGGATTGGCGGCGAACACCCCACCGGCAAAATGATTTCAGATACCGATTTTGGCGCAATCAACGAGGGCTATGTTTCGATCACACCGCTGCAATTAGATATGACCGCACGTGACGAGATGGCCCGATTAGAAAAGTGGGAATGGTAATCTCGATGGTGGATGGTAGATGGTAGACCGTCTTTTCCGTCCATTATCCACTATCTACGGTCAAGAAAATGCCCCAATTCACTTCACCCCCAAAAGTGCTCGATTACAACATCCAAGTCTGGGAAATTGTGCGCCAAATCCCAGTGGGAAAGGTCACGTCTTATGGGCGTATCGCCGTGCTGATTGCCGCGCCAACTGCTGAGAAAGCAAAGGCTTACAGAGCTTTTGGCGCACGTTGGGTGGGCGGCGCCATGGCAAAATGTCCCGATGATGTGCCCTGGTGGCGGGTCGTTAATGCACAGGGGAAAATTAGCCGGCGCCCGAACGCGCTGCGTCAACGTGAATTACTTGAAGATGAGGGGGTGATTTTCGATGAGCGCGAGAAGATTGATCTGAAAGTCTTTTTGTGGGAAGAGGAGAAAGAGAGTGATTCTTCACAGCCTACGTTGCTATAACGGTTTGCGTTATAACGGTTTGCGTTATTAGAATGTCCTTGTTTGGGACATGGCAAACGCGTATCCTTGGGGTGATTTCATTGCCAGGGACGCGTTTGGGGTAGGAGCGTCTGGGTAGTCCGGCTGCCGGTATGGGACAGAGATAAAAAGACTGAGCCCGTTGCGTTATTTGGACACCTGGCGAAAACTAATCTGGGACTGGCGCCCGACGCCAAGAGCCCGTATCGGTAACTGCAGCTCCTTACCCAAAAATCCATGTCCCAAACATATAAGGAGTCTAGCATGAAACAAAGCCAAAATACAAGAGGTTACACGCGGTATCTTGCCTTCGACATCCACCGGGAATATCTTCTGGTAGGCGGGCAGGATGAAGATCAAAAATGGGTCCTGGCGCCGCGCCGGGTTCGTCTCGAGAAATTCCCTGAATGGGCGCAGAAGAATCTTTGCGAAGGAGACATCGCTGTATTGGAAACAACAACGAATGTGTGGGAGACGTATGACGTTGTCGCGCCGTTGGTGAGCCGCGCACTGGTGGCAAATGCCGCAGCAGTGGGGGAGATCGCCGGAGCACGGGTGAAGACGGACAAGGAAGACATCAAACGTCTTCTGCGATTGTTGTTTGGTGGGATCGTGCCGGAAGTCTGGGTGCCGCCTGCTCATGTTCGAGAGTTGCGCGGTTTTATTTCCTATCGTAATCGCTTGGTAAAGATGAGCACAATGATCCGTAATCGTCTGAAGAGCCTGTTGCACAAACATAACCTGATCCTTCCAAAAGAAGGCATTCTGGACCAGAACTGGTGGGAAGCGCAAACTTCGATCAGCGCACTGGAGAAAATGCAAATTCGTCAGGAACTGGCACTTCTGGATGAGATCGGGAAACACAAAGCGGCGGTGAATGAAGAGCTTGGCAAGCAAAGTACGGGAAAAATGTGGGGTAAGCAAGCGCTGCAACTAATGCAACTTCCCGGTGTTGGCGTGATCGTTGCAATGACCGTGTTATCCGCGATCGGAGACATCACCCGCTTTGAAAGTGCAAAGCGCTTGGTTGGATACGCGGGACTGGGTGCAGGTGTACACGCCAGCGGCAAGACGTACAAGGAAAAACGGATCACGAAGAAGGGTCGCAAGGAACTACGCTGGATCATGGTAGAAGCCGCCTGGCGTGCGATACGGATGTCGCCATATTGGAAAGCAGAGTATGAAAAATATCTGAGACGGATGCGGAAACCATGTCAGGCGATCGTGGTGATTGCGCGCAAGCTGTTGGTCGCGATCTGGCATGTGCTGAGTAAAGAAGAGACCGATGTCCGAGCGAGTGAAGAAGATCTGGCATACAAGATGTTGCTGCTCTCATGGAGTCTAAATGAGAACGTGCGCAAGGGCTTAACGTACAAAGAGTTTGCCAAATACGCGCTGATGAAGTTGGGTGTTGAGAATGACATCACCCGCTTTGTGCGCAGAGACGTCCCTAGAAGGTTAGCGCCGAAAGATGAAGTGTTGGCGCGAATGGCTGAGCTAGGCTTGACGTTCTAGTTTTTGTTGAAAAATGAGTGGTTGTAGAACCCCGGCAAAAGGAAATGCTGACGGGGGTGGCGAAGCCTGCCTTAAAAGAGAAAATAGGCTCTTCCAAAAGCAGAAAATCTGCCAGGAGACCAGAGTCTCGCTCGGCAGATTTTATTTTTGGATCCACAGGCATAGATTAGAAGAGATTCTTCACTGCTCTTGACAAGTGCAGTAATCGGTACTTGCTGGTGGGGTTAGACTCTGTTTGAGATCAAGAAAAACTCAAAGCCAGAAAATATTCGTAAATCGCGCAGAATCCCCACCATCCGCTGCACGCTTGGTTAGCCCGTTTTCTCAAGGAGATGAAGCTCCTTTGAAGTACAGGATAACCGGATAATCTTTAACAAGAAAGTCATGAATAACCAAATTTCCATTTTCGTTGCTAGAAATCAAATTCTGTTCAAAACCATATAAAACATCAATACCTACCACTTCTCCACCTGACAATCCTGGAAAAGTCAGAGTAGCGCTTATTGAAGGATCGACATCACTGGCTGCACCATGCGTCCATAATGCAAACAGCCTGTCACCGTTCGGAAGCGAAAAGGCATAGTTCATAATATCCGTCGCCTGGCTTTCGATTTCTACCAGCAAAATCTCCGGTTGAGCTCCTCCCATGATCGTTGCCAGGTTCCTAACCGTACTAAATGTTACTTCTCGGTCTGATTCGGTCCGACCAGGTAGTATATTAACATCCATTCCCAGGTGCATAATGATGAATCGAGCATAATATTTGGCTGATTTCTTTTCACTATATGGATAATATTCATTTGGAGGAGCAGTTTCTTCCGTCCACCAAACCATTTCGTCGGCAGTGTACTCTCCCTGAAAACCGTGTGCAGTGGCGACATCTTTAATCTCCTGGACAATGGATGGGTAATTTTCGTAGATCTCTCGCCAGTGATCATACTCAGGCGATAATCCATAACCAGGGTGCCAGGCAACAACATCTACTAAAGGCATGATATCCGAACTCAGGATGCTGAGCAGGTATTCGCGTGATCCTGACTCCACCCAGGACATCGTGCTGCCGACCACGATCTTTGCGTCCGGATATACTTCACGGATCA
>Ga0233441_1002903_pt1 | contig 12095 bp, 7 predicted proteins | sample SI_123_September_4_FD_182781 | JGI IMG/M metagenome (GOLD analysis project Ga0233441, IMG submission 182781) | Seawater microbial communities from Saanich Inlet, British Columbia, Canada - SI_123_September2016_135_MG | ecosystem: Environmental > Aquatic > Marine > Inlet | place: Canada: British...
ACTTATTTTAAGACTTTTTGTTGACCAATCAGACGCAAAAAATCAAATAATTGAGCATTGGAACCATGTGTATGGCTATACCGCACATCATTTAGGAATTCGTGTGGTTAGGAAAGTTGAAGAGCATTTAGAAGCGGTACCTCTACTAGAGGTAAAAGAACTTTTACATGCCCAAGATATTGAAGTGATGCAACCTGCAGGACTTTATACCCAAGGTCTTTTAGAACAGGTCTTCACAAAACCTCAAGTAGACAATAATATTCCCGAAGAACTATTAGAGAGTATAAACAAGAAAATAGAAGATAAAAGCCTACTTACCGCCATTAAAAATGCAAAACTTCTTGAAATAGTCAGTCGTAAAGAGGTCTCAACAGAGTTAGCTCAAGAGATATATCATCATTATCAACTAAGCTATAAAAAAAGAGATGCCCTCTTTTCCATGCCGGTATATCACTACTTTTTACCTGCTCAGGCAGCGCATGTTATTAAAACTTCGATTGCTTAACAAACTGCCCTATTTTAAACTCTCTTATAATGACTCTGAAGTAATTTATCTGATAAGATTTTACTATCTATGAGTTGAAACTCTTTTGAATTTTCTAATTCTCCAAATAGAGATTTTCCTCCACCTAATAGAATGGGGACTACCGAGATAATCATCTCATCAATTAAATCTTCTTTTAAAAAGTTTTGGATTGTTTTACCACCATCAATATATAAATTGTTGTAACCTTTGTTATGAATAGATTGAACAATGACAGAGGGCAATCCATTGATAAGTTCAATTTTATCTTCATATCCATTTGGAATAGAAGTCATAGAATTACTTACAACAAAAACTTTTTTATCATATATCCACTCTCCAAAACTCTTCACTACTTCAAAGGTATTTCTCCCCATTACTAAACAATCAATAGTATTCATAAAATTAAGAAAATCATTTTGATTTTCTTCTGTATGTGGAACAATACTTAACCAATCAACACTACCATTTTTATCAGAGATATATCCATCTAAACTAACTGCGATATAAACTTTATTTGACATAGGCATTCCTTTGAAATATTATGTCAATAATTATATCTTAAAATTATTTTTGTAGTTGTAGTCATAATATTATTTGGATACCTCTTTACAGTTTGTACTTTCATCTCTTTCTCGACTACAAATATAGTCTTTACCTTTACAAGTTGCTACCCAAGTTTCAAAACCAAACACATCAACTTTTCCATCTTTAACTGTAATTTCATCTGAAGTACAGCCAATAGCACCTGTAGAGTATCTTTTTTCCATAAATTTACTTGCACAACCATTTATAAGCATGGTTATTAATATTAAACTCGTTGCAGTAATTATTTTTTTCATTATTTTTCCTTAGTGGGTATATAAGTTAAGTCTTTTTCGTAAATTGTTTATTTATGAAGTAAACATCACGACCAACTTTTGTACTTTCAAGTATGCCAATATCTTCAATGGCTCTGAGATATGAAGTAGCAGTTTTTCTTGTAACTCCAAGCTCAACTACTAAAAAACTTATTTTTGTATTATGTTGGCACTAACAATCTTTTTTAATATTTTTTTACTTTTTACCTCTTGTTTTAGCCGAAGAATAGGATGTGTGTAGTCATTATACATTTTACACCTATTTTTATTATATGGGTAATTTATGGACTATTTTACCTAAATTAATAAGACATGGGTAATAAATTATACTTTTTACACATAATATGGCGGACCCATAGGAATTCAAACTCTAAAAAGTTCAAATTCTAATTAACAAACACAAAAAATTACCCAATATCCACAAAACTTAATTTCGTTAACTCTTCAAGTATTTTGTTATCCACGCCAATAGCTGAATTGATAACAATATTTTGAAGTTTTGATACAATGGTTAAATTAATAGAACGGTTTCCAGGGAAGCGTCGTATTAACTGATAAAGTGTTTCTAACTCTTGTGTCTCGTCTCGCAAGTGGATTCGTAATTCTAAAGGTTCTTGAGGTTTTTCCACAATTTTCGTAGTAACTTTCTTAGCTTCTCTTTTAATTGATTTTAAATCAAAAATTCTAAGTACTGAAATTCGAGCCCCAAAGTCAGGGTGTTGTTGAATTTTAACTTTAAATCCAACAGGTTCTTCTAAATCCATTTCGGCGAGTTTATCAAGTTTATCAGAGAAAAGCATCATCTCAATATCACCGTGAAAATCCATAAGATTTAAAATTCCAAAAGTATTTCCTTTTTTCGAAATCTTTTTAGTAATATTTTCTACTTTACCAACAAAAACAGCAGTTGAGCCATCTGCGATATTAGTAATTTCACTTGAAAGTGTATACTCAATTTCACTTAACTCATCACGATAGGCATCAAGAGGGTGTCCTGATACATAAAATCCTAGAGTCTCTTTTTCAAACTCTAAAATTTCTTTAAGTTCAAACTCTTCAGAGTTTTTAAGTGTCAGTCCTACTTCAGTAATTTCGGCATCATCACCAAACAGTGAGCCATGTGCATTTTTCTTCGCTAAAGAAGCATCTTTAGCCGTATTAATAATAATTTCAATCTGTTCTAAAAGTGCTCTACGAGAAAGACCAAAGGCATCAAATCCTCCTGATTTTGTTAATGATTCAACAACTCTTTTATTGACTTTTTGAGGCTCAATACGGTTAACAAAATCTTTCATATCCGTAAATTCACCCTCTTTACGGACTTCCAAAATTGATTCAACTGCCGCACTTCCCACACCTTTAATCGCAGCCAATCCAAATAAGATAATATCTTGACCATCACGTTCAATAGCTGAAAATTCGAGTTGAGAGTGATTTACATCAGGTGGAGAAAGTTCAATTCCCATACGTTTTACTTCATCGGTATAACGTACCACTTTGTCCATATTGTCTTTTTCACTGGTCAGAAGTGCTGCCATAAATTCATTAGGATAGTACGTCTTTAACCACGCCGTTTGAAAGGTAACCATTGCATACGCAGCTGAATGAGATTTATTAAAACCGTATCCTGCAAATTTTTCAATTAAATCAAAAAGTTTTGAGGCTTTAGAGTAATCGTATCCTTCGCCTTTTGCACCTTCAGAAAATTCTGCATTATAAGCAGCCATATCTTTTTTCTTACCCATAGCACGACGAATAATATCTGAGTATCCAAGAGAAAAACCACCAATAACCTGAACAATTTGCATAACTTGCTCTTGATAAACAATGACCCCATAAGTAGGTTTTAAAATCTCTTCCATGGTATCAAAAGTGTATTCAATTGCCTCTCGTCCATGTTTACGTTCAATAAAACTATCAAGCATCCCTGATTCCATTGGACCCGGACGATAGAGTGCCAAGACCGCAATTAAATCTTCAAAATTATCAGGCATAAGACGTTTGTTCAAATCTTGCATTCCTGAGGACTCAATTTGGAACATCCCTACTGTTTCACCCGTACGGATAACCTCATATACATTATTGTCATTTTCATCAATTTTATGCCAATCAACATCAACATCGTAACGTTTTTTAATTAGCTTAATTGCATTTTGGATAACATCTAAAGTTTTAAGGCCTAAAAAGTCAAACTTAATTAAATCAACATCTTCAAGATAATTTAGTGAATACTGAGTAACAAAAGTGGTCTCACCTGATGGTTTATAAATTGGTGTTTTATACCATAGCTCTTCATTGGAAATAACAACACCTGCGGCGTGCATCCCTGCATTTCGTTTCAAGCCTTCAAGTTTTTTGGCAAACTCCCAAACTCGTGAAATGGACTCATCTTCTTCAATAAGCTCTACAAGTTTTGGCTCTTTTTGATAAGCACCGGGGATTAATTCCCCTTTTTTCATCTTTCCATTAAGAGTAATTCCTAATTCATCGGGAATCAGTTTTGCCATTTTATCTGCTGTTGAAAGTGGCACATCGAGAACACGTGCAACATCACGAATAACTCCTTTAGCTAAGAGGGAACCAAAAGTAATAATTTGTGCTACTTGATTACGTCCATATTTTTCAACCACATAATCAATAATTTCACCACGACGTGCTTGCATAAAGTCCATATCAATATCGGGCATACTTACCCGTTCAGGGTTTAAAAACCGCTCAAAAAGTAAGTCATACTTCATGGGATCAATATCAGTAATATCAAGTGAATAGGCTACTAAACTTCCCGCAGCAGAACCCCGACCTGGGCCAACGGCAATGTCCATCTCTTTGGCTACTTTTACAAAATCCCAAACAATAAGCATATAACCCGGAAATTTCATGGAGTTAATAATATCCATCTCAAAGTCTAATCGTTGTTTATACTCTTCATGACGTTCTTTGGGTACATGTTTTAGACGGTTTACAAGCCCTACTTCGCAACGGTAAATAAAATATTCAGCATCGTTTTTATCTGCCGCAGAAAACCACTTCTTTTTCACTTCTAAAGGTGAATCTTTAGGAATTGCTTCATCATCCTCACAGTTTATGCTTAAGCCCTCTTCATCAGCATACTCTTTTGTAAACTTGAAGTTAGGAGGGATAGGATCACCCAGTTTTAACTCTAACTGACATTTGTCTGCAATCTCTTGTGTATGAGTAATAGCTTCAGGAATATCTGCATATAACATTGCCATCTGCGCAGGTGATTTCAAGTAAAACTCATGAACCGAATGACGCATACGATTAGGGTCATCATAGAGTTTATTCATTCCTATACACATAAATGCTTCATGATATTGAGCATCACCTGGATAAGTATAGTGGGTATCATTTGTGGCTACAATTTTAATATCTGTTTCATGTGCTAACTTTAAAAGTGGTTCATCAATAAAAAGTTGATCTCCAATACCATGACGCATTAGCTCTAAGTAAAAATCATCACCGAAAATTTCTTTATACTCTAGTGCAACACGTTTTGCCCCTTCATATCCTTCTGCACCGTTTCTTACATTTCTTTCGTTGGCTAAGTTAAGATGCCAGTTCACTTCACCTTGAAGACAGGCAGAGGTACAAATAAGACCTTCAGAGTGTTCACGAAGCTCTTTTTTGGTAATACGTGGAAAGTAGTAAAAACCTTCTATATATGCTTTTGATGATAGATACATCAAATTTTCATACCCTTTTTGGTTTTTAGCATAAAGACAGATATGGAAACGTTGTTTTGTACTTTTATCATCCATAGTTTCACCATTATGGATGTACCCTTCCATTCCGATAATAGGCTTAATGCCAGCAGCTTTCATCTGTTGATAAAAATCAATCGCACCAAACATATTTCCATGGTCGGTCATGGCAACAGTATCCATGCCCAACTCTTTTAAACGGCTTACTAAATTGGTAATTTTATTGGCACCGTCTAAAAGTGAATATTCAGTGTGAAGATGTAAGTGGGTAAAGGGTTGAACGCTCATAAAGGTACCTCAAAGTTATCATGATAAAAGTGTTTGAAAATCTATCATGATAGTAATTCTCGAAGTATAGTAAGTAGTTAGTAGATATCTACTTAATTTAAAAAACTACTGTAAAAATTTTGCTAAGATAAGATATTTCTTAAACATTCACGTTTTAAGTCATTACTTATCGAAATAAATTAATAGTCGTACGTTGCAGAAAAGTGAAAATATTCTGTCTCAAGAGCTTGTGATATCTTAAAGTTATAGATATTACGAAATTTTACATCAGAACAATATTTTCTATTTTGAATATGTTTCATCGATTTTTTATAAAATTTTAAATATGCTTTTGGATAACTTAACTCATGTTTCACATCATCTTTATCATTGTAAAACCGAGGTATGGTTAGTGCTAAAACATCTGTACCGCTAACTAATTTTGTATCGGTTGCAGGTGAAGTCATTATTTTACACTCAGCCATTAAACTTGAACTTATTATGATAGAACTTATCATGATAATTATTTTTTTATTCACTAACACTATTTCTTCCTTTTTCTTTTGCTCGATATAAAGCATCATCAGCACGTGAGACAATAAGATCCATGTCAATAAGTTCATCACGATACTCTACTATTGAGATACCAATTGAAGCCGTTAAATGAGAACATATTTTAGAATTTTTATGCGCTATTTTTAAACTTTCAATACTTAGACATAACTTTTGAGCCATCTCAAAAGCAAATATCTCTTTCTCTGTTGCATATGTCACTCCAAACTCTTCACCACCAAGTCTAAAACAGAAATCTCCAGGGCGTTTAAAAGTCTCTTGCATTACTTGTGAAACTCTTTGTAATGCCTCATCTCCGGCTTGGTGACCATAGGTATCGTTATAACGTTTGAAAAAGTCTAGATCTATCTTGATAAAGACAAAATAATTTTTATCTCTACGTGCTCGTGGTAACTCTTTTTGGAATACCTCTTTAAAATGTCGTCTGTTATAAAGACCGGTTAAAGTATCTGTAATTGACATTAACTCCATACGCTTTTTATGGGTTGCATCATGCCAAAATGATGAATATGAAACAATTTTTTTGTCTTCATCAAAATCAGGTGTTACTACAATGTCAACCCAAAATGATGAACCATCTTTTTTTCTATTTTTTATTTCACCTTGCCATGTCTTACCATTTTGAATACGTTCCCACATTGAGTGAAATGTTTTAGAATCGGTATCAGGATGACGTATAATACTATGAGGTTTACCTAACAACTCATTTTTAGTGTACCCTGAAATCACACAAAGGGCATCACTTACTTCAGTTATATTACCTTCTAAATCAGTTCTAGAAAGCATTATATGTTTTGAAATAATTTCTAATGACTTTTGTAATGTTATGTTTTGATACTCTAACTCTACTTCTAAAGATCTGCTTTTTAACTCTGCATCACGCTTTTTTGAAATTTGATAAAACATAAATTCTGTTAAAATAAAGATTCCAAAAAGAACCAATATTGTAATACTCGAAAGATAATAAAACATCTTATTACCATAGTCTAGCTCTTTTGAAATTGGTGTGTAAATAGAGTTCATTCCTGTTAACGAACCAAGTTTGTAATTGAATCCACTTTTAGTGCCATATCGCTCAACAAGTTGTGAAGGAGCCTCTTCTACAGATGAGTGACATTGTAAACATTTAGGAGAGACTCGTCGTAAAGGTTTTGCATAATAAAGATAAGTTATACCCTCTTTTTTAATCACCTCTTTATGCTCTTTAATATCGCCGTTACGCATTTGATTTAAAATTTTAAGTTCTAACGTGTCTGCTCTATTTTTTGGATTAAATGCATTATCCGATGAAAATTTAAACAGATGAGTTTCTTCACCACCCTTCTCTTTTTCATGGTTATAATAGTCATGGATACGTTTAGTTATATAACTTCCTGAAAGTAGCTTTGGATTAAAATAATCATGACTAATATGATCATTTTCTTGTAATCGTGCAATTTCAGGTTTTTGTTCTTGAGAGATAAATTCGCTTAAAGCTCTATTAGTAAGAAGCATTGTATTGACTTTATCCATTGCCGTATCAATAGTTGCATTGTAAGTTATAGTTTTATAAAAGGTAATAAGTAGTAGTGAAGTAATTACAAAAGAGATAAAGCGAAGAAGAAACCATTTACTTTTTAAGTGAGTAATCATATAGTATTCCGAATTTATTTAGTTTAAACCTAATATTATCATAAAAAACTATAAATCACTATATTTGGAATAGTGTCAAGCATTATAATAATGCCTTACACAAAAGTTAGATTATTTAACTTTTTCCATATATTCTCCAAGAACTGTGTTAACTCTAACTTTATCACCTTCTAAAACATGATAAGGAATTTGAACAACAGCGCCACACTCAAGTGTTGCTGGTTTTTTAGAACCACTTGAAGTATCACCTTTAAAATTTGGTGGTGTTTCAGTAATAACAAATTCCATAATTTCAGGAGCTTCTACAGAAATAGCTTTTCCATTATGGAAAATAATTTCTACATTGGTACCATCTAACATCCATTTCATAGCATCTTCACATTGTTCATATGAAAGTCCCAATTGGTCATAAGTGTCATTGTCCATAAACTGCAACATATCACCATCATCATAAAGATATTGCATAGTTTTGTATTCAATATTAGGAATTTCAAATTTATCACCAGCGTGAACTGTTTTTTCAATTACTTTTCCATTAATAAAACTTTTCACTTTCATACGAACAAATGCTGCACCTTTACCTGGTTTAACGTGTTGAAATTCAACAATTTTGTAAGGAACTCCACTAATTTCTAAACGTACACCTTTTTTGATATCACCCATTGAAAGAACTGCCATAATAGACCTTTTTGTTATAAAATAATTGTAGAATTTTATCTTAATAATCTATTAATGTAAATATCTGACTTTTAACTCTGATGCTTCATCAATTTGTTACAATTTGTAAATCACAATTTCTTATATCATCTCATTAATGTGATTTTTTATAGAACTTTAGTACAATACCGCATAAATTTAATATATAAAGTAGTTTGTATGCTTAAAAAAACATCAAAAATTCTTCTTTCTATTCCCGTAATATTCTCGTTGTCTCTAAATGCAGCAACATTAACAAGTGTTGTTCAAGAGACATTAAACGACAATCCTAATATTCAACGTTATCTTAGTGACTATAAAGTAGTATCACAAGAACTTGACGCTTCGTACTCCGGATACAAACCAAAGCTTGATCTTCGTGCTGGAGTTGGATATGAGCAGACAAAACGTGAAGGTGATGGTATTGCGTTAATTGAAAATGATTTAATGCGACAAGAAGCAGAAGCTGTTTTATCACAAAACATTTTTGAAGGTTTTAATACACAAAGCGACATTGAGGAGAAAGAGTCTCGTGTTAATGGCTCTAAGTATTTAGCACTACAAGAAGCTAATGTGTTAGCACTTCGTACTTCAGAAGTTTACTTGGAAGTGTTGTATCAAAAACAGCTACTAAAACTTTTAGATAAAAATGTAAAAACACATGAACGTATTTACAAAATGATTCGTCAAAAAACAGAATCAGGTCTAGGTCGTCGTTCTGATGTTGAACAGACTGAGGGTCGTTTGGCTTTAGCGTATTCAAACTATATTACTCAACTTAACAATTATCAAGATGCAATGATTAACTTTGAACGTGTTTACGGTCAAAGTTTAGCTGGATCAGATTTAGAAATTCCAACACTTCCGGCATTACCAGCAGCCTCACTGAGTGAATTAGAAAGTTTAGCAACTGAGTACAGTCCAACACTTCTTCTAGAGAGTGCCAATATCGATGCGTCTAAAGCATCATATGAAAAAAGTAAAAGTAATTACTACCCACGTATAGACGCAGAATTATCAGGTCAATGGAATGAAAATGTAAGTGGACTTGAAGGTGAAAACAACAGCTATAAAGGAATGCTAAGAGCATCTTATAACCTTTATAACGGTGGTAGTGATGAATCATTACGTTTAAGTGCCCTACAAAAAATTACCTCTTTTAAAGAGAGTTATAATGAGCAAGAGCGTGCTGTTTTTGAAAAGCTTAAACTTGCTTTTCTAAGTGAAGAAATTGTTCGTTATAAAATTCGTTGTTTAGAACTTCATGCAGAACTTTCTAAAAAAACTGCAGAATCATATTCTAAAGAGTTTCAACTTGGTCGTAGAAACTTACTTGACCTTTTAAATGTTGAGTTAGAGCATAATAGTGCACAACAAGAAGTAATCGCTGCATTTAACAATCAACGTTTAGCTCGTTATCGTATTTATGAAGCATTAGGTCTTTTACCTTATATTCTTGATTCAGAAATTACTAGTGAGCTTAATATTGAAGAGCCTGAAGATGTGAATCAAGAAGTTACTGAGCTTAAATCATTAACACTTAAAGGAGAACTTGATCAGTTTATTGATTTAAATGCAATTTGTACTCGTGTTTATGAACCTATTGCGCAAGAAGTTCCTGAACCAGAAGAGGTAATGGAAGAGCCTGAAGTTGAAGAGAGTGAACCTGTGATTGCAGCTGTTGTTGCAAAAGATATCAGTGCGCTAATGGAAGCTGAAGGAAATGATAAACATGTTGTTATGGACAGTGTGTTTTTTGAGTACAAATCTATTGAACTTGCACCTCAAGCAAAAGAACATTTAGTATTTGTTGCCGATTACTTAAAGTCACAACCGCATATGGAACTTATAATTTATGGTCACTCAGATAGTATAGGAAGTCAAAATTATAATAAAGACTTATCATTAAGACGCGCAAAATCTGTTGAAAAAGAGATGATTAAATTAGGAATAGATACTAATCACATTAAATCAATTGGAATGGGTGAAGTACAACCCATTGCTGATAACACAACAGCAGAAGGTCGTGAAAAAAATAGACGTATTGAGTTTGAATTAAAACCACTAGTAATTAATCAAACAATAGAAGTTAAAAAAAGTACTCAAGAAAAACAAGAAGAAGCTAAAAAAGATGAAGATGCACTTTTATCAGATAATATTTCAGATACACAACTAGATGAAGAGAGTCGTCAACTAGAATTAGAATTAGAGGCCTTTGAACTTAATGACAACACATCGCCCAATTGATCCTCTATTAGAGTGTTTAGTTACCTTTACACATCTAAATCATAAACCTTTTACCGCCGAAGCATTAACAGCAGGTCTTCCTGTTGAAGATGGTGCTTCAACTCCTGAACTTTTTTCTATGAATCACTCTTCTTCAAATTTCTCACGTGCAGCATCTCGTGCTGGTTTTACTTCCAAGCTTGTTGAACGCGCACTTAATGACATTCCACAAATGGTACTTCCATGTATTTTACTTTTAAAAGGAAAACGTGCCTGTATTTTAGAAGATGTGGATGAAAAACAAGAAAATGTAAAAGTCTTACTACCTGAGCTTCCTGATGGAGCACAGTGGATAAGCATGGAACAGCTTCAAAAAGAGTATATCGGTTTCTCATATTATATAAAATCTGAACATGCTGCAAAAAGTATTGACAAAAAAAATATTAGAACTCATGATAAACATTGGTTTTGGGGAACTATGCTCCACTCAAAATCAATTTACAGAGATGTTCTTTTTGCTTCGGTAATTATTAATCTTTTTGTGATTGCCGCACCTCTTTTTACTATGAATGTTTATGATAGGGTTGTTCCCAATAGTGCCATTGAAACAATGTGGGTTCTTGCTATTGGAATTATTGTTGTTTACTTTTTAGATATGGTTTTAAAATTTATGCGAACCTACTTTTTAGAAATAGCCGGTAAAAAAAGTGATGTAATTTTATCGTCAATTATTTTTGAAAAAGTTATGAATTTAAAAATGGCAGTACGACCAGGTTCTGTTGGTTCTTTTGCTAGTAATTTAAAAGAGTTTGAAAGTATTAGAAACTTTTTTACTTCAACTACTGTTGCGACACTTATTGACTTGCCTTTTGTTATACTCTTTTTAATTATTATTTTATACATCTCTGGAGCTATTGTTATTATTCCATTAATTGTAATGGGACTAATTGTTGGATATTCCCTTTCAGTTAGAGGTGCGTTAATTAAAAGTATAGAGAGTACTTATCAAGCAAATGCTTATAAAAATTCTGTTTTAATAGAGAGTTTAACAAATTTAGAAACTATTAAAATTTTAGGTGCTAATGGACATGCTCAATATCGTTGGGAAGAAGCAACAGGAGAGATCGCTAACAAAAGTCTGAAGTCTCGTGTTATTTCAAGTTCAATTACAACAATAACCGCCTTTTTAGTTCAAATGAACACAGTTGCAGTTTTAATTGTAGGTGTTTATATGATTGAAGATATGTCTCTTACTATGGGGGGTTTAATAGCAACTGTAATTTTAAGTTCTCGTGCCATTGCTCCAATGGGACAATTCGCGGCACTTCTTTCAAATTATGAACAGACTAAAACATCATTAATGAGCTTAAATGGTATTATGGAACTTCCTGTTGAGAGACCCCATGGACAACAATTTATCTCTCGTCCTCAAATTGATGGAAAAATAGATTTTAAACATGTCGATTTCACTTATCCTGATGAGACGAAAAAAACACTTAAAAATATCAACTTGACAATCCAACCTGGTGAAAAAGTAGGAATTATTGGACGTATTGGTTCAGGTAAATCAACACTAGGAAAGTTAATTGTTAACCT
>Ga0233441_1002915_pt1 | contig 12069 bp, 15 predicted proteins | sample SI_123_September_4_FD_182781 | JGI IMG/M metagenome (GOLD analysis project Ga0233441, IMG submission 182781) | Seawater microbial communities from Saanich Inlet, British Columbia, Canada - SI_123_September2016_135_MG | ecosystem: Environmental > Aquatic > Marine > Inlet | place: Canada: British...
CATTAAAAGTGACGAATACTAAAAAAGCATTCGGACACTTTACGCTAAAATACTGTTACAGAAAATATCTCTTCTTAAACTGTCCGAACTCAAACGACATGGGTGTCCGGATACTCCGTTATATGCAGTTCATCTGCTCTAAATACTCCATATATAATAGATCTTCCACTCTTAATAGTATTGACATACCCAAACATACAATTATGAAGTTCTTTTGCCCATTCACTTAACTCTACGGTATCAACAGGTAATCTAAACTCTAAATCTTCTACGGCAACTTCAACTGAATTTTGATGAGACTTATACACTAAAGTACTATGATCACCTCTGTCAAATGCCGCTAAATGAGATATTCTAGTAATTTCATCGTGTAAATTTTTTGTATTACGCTTTACCTTCCAAAAATGTTCTTCTAAATATTCAAACATACCAGCTATCTGCATGAGTCTTAGAGTATCTATCCAGTGCGATAATGCTCTACTCTTTGTTTGTTCTTCTTGCATTTCCATTAGAAATATTTTTACTATCTGTTTTTCTGTGTAGTGAAGCTTTAAAAAGTGAATAAACTCTATAGCATTAGAAAAGTTTTCATCTGAAAAGATATGCTGTTTTACTGCTGGATATATTGACAAGAGCTGTGTTAAAAAATTCTTATCATCTATTGTTCTAGAAAATACAAAATCACTGTAAGGGTAATAACCTGTTACTTTTAATGAATTTTCATATGTTATGTAAAAAGCTTTTTTTATTGATTTTTCTTCTTTATTATTTATAATGAATTGAAGCATTTTTTGCTCTGATTGGTATTCTAGTGTGAATGTTTGGAGCATATTCATTTGCCAATGAAACATATTCATCTCTTTTAAGTGACTGTGACCTAAAAAATATTGTAGACACCTAAACTTTTGATCAATATCTAAGTTTTTTATGTCCACTTCTTCAATCCAGTCTATTATATTTGGCTTATTTTCAAACAAATTTTGAAATAAATACTCTTTCGCATCATTAACTAAAAGCTTTTTAATCTCTTGTATACGTTCATCCATATACAGACTATATTTAGTAATTATTGGATATTTATATTGTAACTTAGCCTTGCTCCCTGCTCTTTTACTCAAGAGTGCTTCAAATAGGCTTTGTCTCTCTATAACTATTTTCTGAGTTGTTTCAGAGTACCTTGGAATATGAAAATATAATTCAACTCCCCATGCATTATCATTTACACTCTCTGCTCTTTCCCAGAAGAACTGTTTCCATATTTTTGTAGCAGAGCCACTCTCCCATTCTTTAGAATCAATGAAATAATCATTACCACACTTTGGACATAGAACATCCGGTACTTCTATTTCATCTGCAAGTATTAGGAGAAAAGGTTACAGTATCTAAAGTAGCTACCTTGTCTGGTCTTAGTAGAGCAAATATCTATGCTAATTATAAAAGTTTATTTGAGGGATCTGCACATATTGAAAGTAAAACAGATATTAATGAGCTTCGTCAAGTAGTACAGGAAAAGGATAATGCACTTCACAAATTACGCCAAGATAATAAAGCTCTTAAAGAGGCTAATATAAAGCTAATGGACCAATTAGTTATGATGAAAATATTGCTTAATAATTGTAATAGTTAATATAACAGCCTTGTTTTTTTGAACCAAAAAAGGTACAATTATGTATGAATAAAAAAATACAAGTTGTTTTTTATAAAACTCCTGCTGGTAATGAACCTGTAAGAGAATGGCTTATATCCTTAGACTTAGAAGATAAAAAGAGTATAGGTTCTGATATTAAAACTGTTGAGTATGGTTGGCCAATAGGGATGCCAGTATCACGATCTTTAGGCAATAGCCTTTATGAAGTCAGAAGTAATATATCTCATAAACGTATAGCGAGGGTTATTTTTACAATTATTGATAGCTATATGGTGCTTCTGAATGGTTTTATCAAGAAAACTCAAAAAACACCACAAAATGAGATTGATTTAGCTCTTAAAAGAGCGAAGGATATAAAATGAAATTAAATAAAAATGCAATTGGAAGTTCTTTTGATGATTTTTTAGAAGAAGAAAATATATTAGCCCAATCAGATGCTACAGCTATTAAAAGAGTGATTGCTTTTGAAGTGGAAAAATCCATGGAAGAGGAACACATCACAAAAACAGAAATGGCTAAAAGGATGGGCACAAGCAGAAGTTCACTTACAAGACTTCTTGATCCTCTAAACAACTCTATTACTTTAGCTACTATAGAAACAGCTTTAGCAGCTATTGGTAAAAGAGTACAGATTCAAATAGTTTAAAGCTCTAGTAAATGGTTTTTTGAATCAGCTCAAAAGCATTTAAATGTTATTAGTAGATGGCTTGATTTAGATGAATAAGAGTATATGATTGATAGTAACTACTTTACATAACTTATGCTAACCAATTAGTGAATATGCTCTTTATTTCTTATATTTACACTTCTCATTATTTTAAAAGCTGTAGCATACTAATTTCTAGAGAATAGAGTTCTCTATTTTTCCAAAAATATTGAGTTAACCTTACTAACAGTAATAGCATATTTAGATCTCTTTTATCTACACTAGATACTTTACCAAATGATTTAATGACTACAAGCTTATTATCTCTTTTCTCTACTAATTTACAATAGCCATCTTTCTTTTCTAAGATTTGTTTTTCTAAGTTGAAATAGTGCTTTAGTCCATCTTCTGTCGATACATATTCCAGTTTAAATGGTTGAAGATATAGACTGCTTAATATACTTATGTCTTTCTCAATTTTTAATTCTGTTTTCAATTTTTCAAATGTTTTCTTAAGTTTACTCTCATCAATATTTTTAGAGGGCATTTTCTTCAATTCTTCATTTAAGTCTTTAATAGCTTTAAATCGTTTCATTTTAAACCTTTTGGTAAAAGAAGTTATCAAATGAATTAAGCCTTTTTTCTCAATTGTTTTTATCAATATAAAATTTAATAATTGGTTAACAGTTAAATCTTTAATAGTCTTAGAGTCGTGTTCAATTGTGTATTGGGTGTCTACAATAGAGATATTAATACTTTTATATATAATAAAGCTACTCTTTTCATTTGAATTGTACTCAAGCTCTTCTTCTGTGATTATGCTAATAGCATCTTTAACAAGTATCTCATTTTTAAATGCCTCTTGGTTTTGTGAAAGTGTTTTCATCTTGCTATCCTTTATTTTTGATAGTGAGATTATTCCAGAGGGGATTTACTTTTTTTTACCTTTTAAATATTATTGTTCCGAATGTGAAACTAACTCTGAAACAAGATTCCAAACAGGCTCTTATTGTTCCAAATGTGACTTTTGGGAATGATGTTGAGAAAGTTTTATATTTTAAATAATTTATTGTTATTTTTATCATGAATAATTCTTTAAAACTTGTAGTTATAAAAATATAAAATTAATGGCTATTTTGATATAAATGATTTTATATCAAAAATACTAACTTCATATTATAACTTTCCTCATCCTAATAAAGCTTTTAGATAGGTCAACAACCAGTAGGTTTTGGAGCATTTTCTAAAAATTAAAACCTTTTTAATCCAATATCAATGCGTATTCCGTTTTTAAATGAACTTAATGTTGCTCTTGATATACCAATGTTTTTGCATAACTCTTTTTGAGAAATATTTTGTTCTTTATGCAATAAGATATTCTTTTAACTAAATCAGTTTTTAAAAATGAATAATTCTGATTATATTTGGATTTATTTGTGAGAATGTGGTTTTTTAAGCTTGAAAGACTGATAGGTTACAGTGCTTACAGCAATGAAAAATACTACAAATTGTATAATTTCTAAAGCTGTTTCCACTTCGTATCCTTTTTTTCGTTTGCATTAATTATACATACTATCGCACCTAAAGTCAATATTGTATGCCCTATGAAAAAATCGGTATTTATTGTACTAAATAGACTATTGATTTTTAATTTACTTGATTATAGTTTTGGAAATAGTTCCATTACTGGAATGTCACTGTAAACTAGATAGTTACTAGAACTGTATCTTCTGGTACTTTCCCCTCATTTTAAATATAACTGAAAAAAGGTATTCCAAAATAAGAGTATATAGAGATTTAACTATAATGGCCCGAATATTTAAGACAGTAATTTAGACTAAAATAAATCCCCATACTTATCAATAAACTTGTCACCTAATTTTGTAGTAAAAAAGTACCCTATTCCTAAAGATATAAATAAGACAACCTGAAACTTTTCTAGAAAAACTTCAAGGGTAACATCACTAAAATCTGAGTAAAATTTTAAATCTAATAAGGCTATAACAAATTCATCCATAAAATGCTCCTAAGTAATACTCATTTTAAAATTTCATCACTGTGTTTAAATCAATGCTACTGATATTATTGTAACAAGAAGATCATATTAAGTCAAACTTCATTTTGATTTGCTTAGTAAAACAGTAGGTTTTGGGGCTATCTCTAAGTCTCAAATTAAATTGTTGAACTATGATATTAGTTTAATGACTATCGTTACTGACACAAAACTCTGAACGGTCTCGAGATATTTTTGAATTTTAGGTCATCTATACCTTAATGAGAGGAGGGGTGTCCTCCTCTTTTCCAACTTCTTCTAACCTTGTATGAGTATGCTTAAAGTACTAAACTATAGTATACACCTCTACCTTTTCCATGATTAGACATTATCTCTTTTGAAACTAAATCAGATAAATCCCTACTTGCTGTTAATCTAGTGCTCTTTGTGATACTCATATACTTTTGCACTTTCATCCCACCTTCAAACTCTTGAGGAAGATACGATAGCATCTTAAAAATCACTTTCTTTTGCCTCTCATTAAGTTTTGTCTCTCTGTGTCTGTTCCAGAACTTTACTTTAACTTGGACAGCTTCTATTGCTACAAGTGTAGAATCGATTGATTCTTCTAGTAGTTGTAAAAACCATTGTATCCATAGTGATATATCTTGATTAGTTTGAGTACAAACCTTATCGAGTACCTCATAATATTCTTTTCTCTTTTGGTAGATAATAGTTGAGATAGAGTAAAACTTAGGATTTGCAAACGATGACTCCGCAAGAACATAATCAGTTATTGCTCTTGCTATCCTTCCATTTCCATCATCAAAAGGGTGTATGAGCACGAAGTACAGATGAGCAATTGTAGCTTTATAGATGCTACCTAACTCACTATCACTGTTGAGCCAAAGAAGAAATTCATACATAAGCTCTTCTATATTAGAAGATGCTGGTGCTATATAGTGAACTTTTTCTCTGTTCCAAGCACCTGAAACTATCTGCATATCTTCAGTATCTGTTCGGTAGCTACCAACATTTATATCTCGTAGTCCTGAGCTTCCAGTTGGAAAAAGAGCTTTGTGCCACTTTAATATTCTTTGTTTATTGAGAGGCTCTTTATTTGTTTTTGCATCAATTAAGATTTCTATCAGTGCATCCGATTCTCTTGTATAACTATAGTCATCTTCAAGTCCAAGCTTGAGAATTTTATTGATAGAAGATCTTACAGAAGATCGTTGGAGTGTTTCACCCTCAATGGCTGAAGTGGAGAGTGCTTCATTTAAGAGTTGTTCTAATTGGAGTTGATTTGTGTCATCTTCATTCATAAACTTCTCAACCATGTCTAATTGACCAAATTTGTAATTTAGTGTATCTAAGCTGATATTTTCAAAGACAAAGTTAGGAAAATTACGACCTTCCCAAATCCACTTTTTTTCTTGATGATATGTTACCATGGTCTAATTGTATCATTTTTTGATGTATTTATCTTCTCTAATTGTATCATTGATGGCATTTTTCTCAGATTTAATGATGAAGAGAGCAGTATTTATTTTAAAGAGAATATACCTTATGTTAACCAAATTGAGTTAACTAATTATTTGTCTATATTCTTAACCAGTAGTTCAATATCACTTTTCAATGGAAGAATTTTGTTTTGAATGATATCCCAGATTTCGTCCGCATCAATACCAAAGTAATCATGGGCAATAATATTTCGAAAATCTTTTATTTTTTGCCATGGAACATCACTGTGCTCTTCTTTAAAAGTTTCATCAAGTCTAGAAATAACTTCGCCTATTACAACAAACTGCATCATTGACGCATCAAAGCTTTTTTGATTGTGGTATAAGTCATCAGCATTAGCAGAATCTTGAGAATACAATTCTATTTTATCAATTGCTTCGATTAAAGATAATAGATCAAATTTTACATTATGTGACATAGATAGCATCTTTTAATATTAACTCTTTTACATACGGTTTCAGATATTTTTCTCTTGCTAAATCAACACTTCTTTCAAATGCATCAGATAAGTAGTTATTAAGTGAGATTTTCAAGTCATAAATATCTGTAATACCATCTTCAAGCTCAATTAATAAATCAACATCGCTATCTTGGGTCTGTTCGTCTCTTGCGAAAGATCCAAATAACCCTATCTTAGTGATGTGATATTTTTCCATAATATATGAGTGATTAAGCTTTAAAAAATCTAGTATCTCTTGTTTAGTATTCATAACGATAAGTTTAGCATAATTATTTAGGGAAGACCTATTCTTGATTCACTTACTGGCTTATCGCTTGTGATTTTAAAAGCATTAACTAATGTTCTCAACTTTTGCACATAGATTCCAATACTATTCCCTGCTGTCATTTATTTAACCATAACAATCTTGATTGTTTAAAGTTTGGAGAGTTTTATAAAAATTTGTTTCAGTAAATACATCTTTACCCTCTATCAAATTAGGAGTGATACCATGAACAACCATAGCCTTTATTTTAATAGGTAAAACAGTGCTACAAAGTTCGTCAAAAACTTCAACTTCACCTTTGGCATCGACTATCATCGCACCTACTTGAATGATTCTATCTTCCTCTTGGTTTCCTGTTGTTTCTGTGTCAAATAGTATATATTTAGCCATTAAGTAATTTCCTTTGTTGATATTTTAAATTCTAAATTTTCTTTATTCATTCCAAAATCGTGTGCATAATTATCAAACTGATATATATCCATCTCAATGAGTCCATAGTCTTCACCTATTATTATTCTGGGACTACCTTTATCTATCCAGTAGGAGTATTCTTCGCCAACATCGCTTACAAAATATTCTTCTGTATCTAATTCAAATGTCATTGATGCAAGAAACACATCATAATTTTCATAAAAAAGCTGAATTAAAAATTCATTAAAATGTAAACTATGAACAATTTCCTCAAATAGCTGTTCGCTAGAAAATGTATCATCATACTTTTTCACTTCTTCAAAGAAAGAGGTTTCAACTTTAAATAAAAATGTTTTGATTTCACTATTTGAATCCATAGGCATAACAATTTCATTTTCATTACGTAATATAAATCGCATTTTGATAGTTGTTACTTTTGTATCCATTTACGTTTCCTTTTTTCAATTTATATATTAGAATGTATCACGATTTAAGCAATTATTTCATTAGTAAAAACATCTCAATCAACGCCCCATTACTTCTAAAAAACGGATCAAGATCAATCAATCCTCTAAATACTCTAAAATATCATCTAAGTAATACTCTTCTTTTTCATCATCATCCATATCATTAATAAATTTTAATAAATTTTCTTTGAAATCAGTTGAGAAACTAGCAATCGAAGCATAAAACACTTCATCTGTATTAAGTATTGCATTATATCCCTCTACTCCAGTTGTAATCTTTTTTTCTATAGCTGAAATAAGTGATTCATAAATATCCGGACAGTCATCTTCTAAAGACCAATCTTCGCCCCTGATACATGCATATGAAATATCACTTATGCTAGCTGCATCAATATGATTAAGTAGAAGATTAGCGATTTCATTTGCTTTTAGTTCATCATGAAGATAATCATTAAATAAATCTGCATTATCATGATTTTTATAAATACTACCCATCAAAGCATTTCCATCCTCAAAAGAGTTTATCTGTTCTTGTAATGGTACTACTATTTCATCTCTAATTGTAGCTGCTAATTTTACAGTTAGATTAGAATCAAAATCAGTCCCTTCCCCTAAATTAAAGTCTTTGTCAAAATTAATGAAGCTATGCGCACAATAATAATGAAATACGACTTTACATTCTGTAATTTTTTCATCAACTGGCCAATCTTTATTTACTACATTCTTAGCATATTCAAGTCTGGTATTAAAATCATTTTTTAAGGCTTTAGATATAGTATCGCTATATTTCATTAAAGTATTTAATGTATTTTCAGAGAGTCCTCCCCTTTCTGAGATGCTAAATAAGAAAGGGCTAAGTGATACGGAACATATTTCATTTATAACTTTTTCATCTTCATATATTTTTGCATCAAAAGATTCAATCTCTCCATTATTTAAACGATTATCAAATATATTATCTTTATTTTTGTCGTTTGCTAGCTTTATAGATTCTAAGGCAATAGAAACATCTGACTTTATATTATCAGGCGAATATTCAATTACTCTAGTACTTCCTTCCATTGCTAAAAAAATAATTTCCTTATCATTCTTAAGTTCATCTGAAATATATTCATAAACTGAACCATCTTCTTCTATTGCTTTTAGCACAAGAGCTCTATCATTTTTAAGTTTATTTGAAGCATACTTTAAAGATTCGGCATTTTTTTCTACTGCTAGGAACACAATACTTCTATCATTTTTAAGTTCATCTGAAGTGTATTCAAGCCAATCTTCATCTGTATCTATAGCTTTTAGCATAAAATTCCTACTATATCTTACGTTTTCAGGTGCATCTTCATCCGCATACTCTTCTACCCACTCTTTTTCTTCATCAGTTAATTCCAATGATGAACTTTCAACTGGCGAATCAGATAGATTGTTTTCAGGAATTTTTTTATTGCTTTTTTTCTCTTTCTTAAGTAGTTTCTTTTCATCTTCTTCTAACGCTGCTTTTAATGTTAAATCATTATCACAAAGGTAACTATCATCACTTCCTGCTATTTGAGTTTTAATACCAAACATATCTTGTATTTTATCTTCTAGGTTCCCTACTTTAGTATTCTTTTTTGGAGAAAACTCACCACCTTTAGAATCGCCTTTTCTAATTGAAGCTAATGTTGAATCATCTTCTGCAAAACTTCTACCTTCATATACTCTTAGAACTAATCCAAACTCTTCTTTAAACTCTTTTCTTAATGTTTTTACTTTCATTCTTCCGCTGATATTCATTCTTCTTCCTTGGTAATAAATTTTATCAAATTATATTTGATTTTAAAAATACTCATAAAGTACTTTTAAAGTCAAACGATACATATATTATATATTGTAACAAGACATCTTTATGTCTTGTTTATTAAAATTAAACTTGTTCCCAACCTTTTTTTACATTCGCCTCCATAAACTCTTTACATAAAAGTTCAATCTGTTCTTTTGAGTTTGAAATGCGAATATCTTTTTTCATAGGGTCTTTTCTTGTTGGACTAAAATCTGCACTATAAAACACATAAGCAGGAAAGCTATCGTCAAGAGTCTCTTTATTTGTTTTATAAATCATAAACTTTTTAACATTTGTTTTACCTTTGGATGCTTTTGTATAAACCTCTCGAAATATAACTTCACTCTTTGGTAAATCATTTGCACTAGTTTCTGAATCATCTATATAAACTATCTCTGTAATTTGAGACAATCTCACATCATGATTATTTACACTTTTATCATCTCTTACTCTTTTTATAACTGGATGGATAAGACTAACTGAAGGTACAATAGAGCTTAAACTATATCCATCAGTTTCATCATAAGATATAAATGGTTTTTTGATAGTACCTTTTGAGTTTTCTGTTAAAAGTTCATTTACAGACACCTCCATAACAACTTCAGGTTTTACCATATGAAAGGCTACTTTTCTTTTATCTACTTCTAAATAACTTGAATCAATATGAGACTTACTTAGTTTTTCATATAGAGATGTTTTTAGCATTTCATCAAGACCATTTCCTACTATACCTACTTGGATAAAGTTATTGTTTTCATCCATAACAGATAAAAGTAGTTCTCTTACTTTTTCATCTTCTTTTGTATAGCCAATTACTGCCATGTCAAGAGTATGTAAAGGTTTTAGTTTATAAGTGATTGGGAACTCAGTACTCCGTACTACCAGTCCCTCTTGGCTTTTAGATACAACTATATCATCAAAGTACTCTTGTAACTCTTGCTTTGCTAGTGTCTTTTGTGACACTATTTTTCCATCAAACAGTTCATCCAGTTTTACTAAAACTTTAGTGTAGTCATTCTCAATATACTCTTGACCATCTAACTCAAGCAAATCAAATGCTGAGACACTAAGAGCATCCATATCACTACTTAAAGCACTCATTACATCAAATACTCTACATCTATCTGAGTTTGTTGTATGTAGCTCGACAGTTGCTTTTAACGATGTTATATTTTTTGATTTTAGCATAGTCGTTACTTCATCTAAAATAGGAAGCTTAGTTTTTATATTTCCACCACTATTTATTAAAGTTACAATTTGTCCATCAAAATATAAGTAGTTATACTCTCCATCTATTTTAGTAGTTACTATTAATTCAGTACCTGCTATTTTTGAACTTATATCTTCTGGAGTTATTGATTGAAATGAACCAGCTACTTTTCTTTTATAAGTGATTGCTTCATCTATAATTAATTGATTCATACGTTAAACTCCTTTAGCTCTAGGTTTGTTAAATGAAGGATAAGCATATACTTATCATCTTTTATTCTACCCTCTAAAAATCCTCTATAGGGTGTACCACCAGTAGTAACTACTAAAGGTTCATTGCCTTTTTCTCCACCGCCTACAAACATTAAACCATCTTTATCTGATAACTCTTTTGCCATGTCATACAAGAAGTCATAAGTCAGCCCATTTACATGTCTTATTTGGTAGTGTTTTGCAAAGGCAAACTTTTTAATAGCTGCTGCTTTTGGCATAAGCTTACCACTCCATTTTATAGGAAGATTCTCAATTGATATATTCGCTGCTTTTGAGACTAAAGCTTCTCTTTTTTGTTCTACACCATCTTTATCTTTTATGACTTCAATCATCTTTATGTTAAATACTATTTTATTATTTTCATCTACATATATTTTTTTTAGACCTTCAACTTTCTTACCTATTATTTCTATGTCTATATCTACGTCATCTTTTATTATTGCTTGAGATAGGTCTTCTAAGTCTTCATATTGAGCTGCGAGTGTACTCATATCTGTTTCAGGGGTAGTTTTTAATAGTTTAACATTATTCTTAGCAGTACCATCTTTTAGTACTTGTGTAACTTTTGCTCTCGTTGGTTTTGCTTCAAAGCCTAATATTGCATCTCGTTTGTTAGCATTACTTATATTTATTTTTTTCATATTAGACCTTACATCATAGAGAAGTCAAAGTCATCTTCAACTTCTTCTTCAATCTCTTCATCTTCACTATCAAGTGTGCCTTCATCGTTAAGACCAATAAATTCAAATTCAATCTTCTTACCAACTAAAACAAATACTTCTCCATCATTTTCCAGTACAAATGCAGGATCGCCTTCATAGTCAGCTCTATAATTAAATTCAAATGTATAAACTTCTTTTTGCTCTTGTATTGCTTTGACAAAGTCTGGATGGTTCTCTTCGCCTTGAAGTGAATAAATTGATGTGATGTTATGTTCTAAGTAATGTTCAATAGATACTGTAGATGAGAGTTCAATAGGTGCATCAAAGCTAGAAGAAACAATAGTAGCATCTGTTCCATCTTCATTAATATATTTCATATCAGATTTTTCTATCCAATTGCCTTGAATATTAACACTTCCAAGTGCTGTACCACCTTTTGGGATTAGCATTGATAGTTCTGGATATAGAGAGACAGCGTTACATATGTTATCTTCATTGTCTAGTGCGATTTTTTCACTAGAACCATAGAGTTTTTTTCTATCTAGTTTTAATGGTTCTAAGTCATACTTGCAAAAAACGGAGCAAATCGGACACCTATGACACTTCAGTTCGGACACCCATGACAGTTTCATTCGGACAGTGATAACGGAAATGAATCGGACGCTTTGGTCTAAAAACCGTCAAGAAAGAAAAAT
>Ga0233441_1002919_pt1 | contig 12060 bp, 12 predicted proteins | sample SI_123_September_4_FD_182781 | JGI IMG/M metagenome (GOLD analysis project Ga0233441, IMG submission 182781) | Seawater microbial communities from Saanich Inlet, British Columbia, Canada - SI_123_September2016_135_MG | ecosystem: Environmental > Aquatic > Marine > Inlet | place: Canada: British...
AATGTGCCGGGCTTTTTAATATGGTCTTACACTGGCTGGAAGATATAAAACCATCAGGTTTGTGATATTCAGTATCAGGGATATTTTCAATGAAGATGTTTTCTTGTCGGTTGGGCTGGCTCATGATTGAACCTCCCCGGGCTTTACATATTCAAGCTGTTCATCGTTGCTGTCTAAATCAGCCAGCCTCCAGCGTTTTAAATTGCCGATTTTTACAGGTGGGGGAAGTGTTCCGTCCTGAACTCTTCTTCTTATGGATGATTTTGATATGCCGTATCTTTTGCATAAGGCTATATCATTTACGAATTGTTGTGACATGCTGTTTTACTCATTGCTGTTAATGAGTTTTCAGAATGTCTCAAAGCTATTCAGCTCAATAGTGTCATGGTATGGCAGGGTTTTATGTCAGAGTTAAGAATATAGTGTAAAAACCTTGCTATTATTAACCTTCAATATGTCAGTTATTTTTTCTGTCCTGTTTTAATATCGTAATAGCTGCTAATTAGTTGCTTTAGAGTCTCAATCTCTCTTGATGTTTTCCCTTTACTTTCTATTAACCAGCCTTGTATTTGTCCCTGTTGTACTTTATCAGAATATTTTTTAAATTCGGGTGAGTCTGCAAAATCCTCTATTATTTTAATTACAGGCATTAATGTCTTTAGCATTTTGTCATCAATGCTTTTTTCGGGCGGGGATAATTGGCCGGTTAGTCCTTTGAAGCATTCATGAAAATCATTTTCTTTTGCAAATTTTACTAATTCGGACATAACAACTGTTTTAATTGTTCTGGGAGTGCGTCTCTCACTAACATTTTGTATAATTTTTTTATGTATTAAACCAGCATGATCAAGAGAAGCAATATTGCTGTGTGCTTCGCTTACATAGAGAAGTATTTCAGCATAGCGGGGGTGATCATTTTTAATCTTTAGCTTTGGGTTGATCGGTGCCATTCCTGCTAATAAGCACCCTGCTTCAAAGTCTGTAACAACTTCGCGTATGCTGTAGGAGTGCCAATTCGGTTTCCTTTTTTTAATTTCCATACATCACCCTTCACAAGCGATCCCCCACAAATAAAAACATCAAGCCAGGCCGGGTGAAGGTGTCCGGCTTTTCGCTCCGTCGAGCTATGCTTGATGGTTTGATTATATCAATTTATTTATTGTGACTGTTGTTCATGCGGTACAGAATAATCTTTCATGACTTGCTTAGCTGTATCAGATAATTGCCTAGCCTCTTCACCGGAATAGCCACGAAGTTTAAACAGGCGTATTAATTCAATTTGTACTTCTGAGATATATTTTTCATCCATTATGTAATCCTCATATCATTTATTAAAAAGGTACTTCCAGCTCGTTTCCTTACTTACGGGCTAAATACTCGCAAGCTTTTTGCAGATAACTGGCTTTTAGGTCAACTTCGTTACTGTGGGCTATGCTCTGGCTTTAGTAGTCTTAAACTTACCCGTTACCACGTTGTTTTGATCATCTGCCAGTGAATCAATATAGTTAGCCCATGTTTGCATCATTTCTGTTCTTTCAGGTATCCATTCAGCTTTATTGTAAGCGGCTCTGACTTCGTCCTTTTCTCCGTGTGCCATTTGTTTTTCTATAAGGTCAAATCTATAGCCCATTTCATTTAGGTGGGTGCTGGCTATATGGCGGAATCCGTGAGCTGTTTGTTTACCCTTATAACCCATTCTTTTTAAGGCCTGGTTAACTGTATTTTCACTCATGTATTTTCTAGGGTCATGAGACTGGCAAAACATATATTTACTATGCCCGTTAAACTGGTGTAGTTCTTTTATCAGGTTTATAGCCTGCTTAGCTATTGGAACAATTAAAGGCTGGTTCATCTTCATAACTTCGGGAGGAAGGTTAAGAATATTCCTTTCTTCATCAATAAACTTCCATTCCAGCATCCTGATTGTTCCAGGTCTTAAGAACCAGTAAAAGGAAAGTTCCATAGCAATACGGGTAATAGGGCTTCCGCTATAGTTCCGGATATCACTGATAAGCCGGGGTAATTCATCCACTTCCTTTATATGGGCGTAGTTTTCTTTTTTGTGGGTTTTTAGTAATCCTTTAAGATCGACAACTGGATTATGCTTGATTCGCCCCTCCAATACTGCAAATGCAAAAATAGCTGAAAGTCTCTGGTGGAGTTTCTTAGATAACTCATAAGAACCTAACTCCTCCGGCTTTTTTAGAATCTCCAGAATTTCAAGCGGTTCATCCAGTGCAGTGATAGGGGTGTTTTCAATATAAGGAAAAATATGGTTTTCAAGGCTGAACCAGATATCTTCAGCATGATGTTCTTTCCATTTACTTAGCTTTGATATAAACCACCGACCGGCCACAAGAATAAATCTATTATCATCCTGGGCAATATCCCTTAATTCCTGTTTTTTCTTGTCATCAAGCGGGTGGATACCCTGCTTAATTAATTTTTTGGCTTCGGCTTTTTTTACTCTTGCTTGTGCCAGTGTGTCATCTGGATAACTGCCAATAGAGAATAAAGACTCCTTGCCCTTGATTCTATATTTGAGCCTCCAGTGCTTCCCGCCTGCTGGAGTCACCCACAAATAAAGCCCTTCACCGTCAAAAAGTTTATATCCTTTATCCTTCGGCTTGGCTTTTTTTACCGCAAAATCACTTAATGACATAGAACCCTCAAATAATGTACCCCCAAATGTACCCCCAATTTACTTTGCTTGAGGGGGTATATGGTGGTATTTCCTGAATACTGCTGAATCATATAATAAGAGGTTTTTCATTATATTTCAATAGTTTAGAAGGCTTTTGAGCCTTCTTGAAAACTACTGAAAAGGGGAATTGGCGCGCCTGGAGAGATTCGAACTCCCGACCGCTCGGTTCGTAGCCGAGTACTCTATCCAGCTGAGCTACAGGCGCTTTGGAAGGCAGGATTCTACGGATTTTATTCCATCATTACCAGCCCTTTTTAAGGTTTATTTATGAATTCTCGTTTCCCGTGGCACCCTGCATGGCAAAATAGTTCATATGAGATAGTTTCACTCAAATCAGCGACTTCATTAGCCAGTGGATTGGCTCCCCACAGCGTCACTTCATCACCTGCTTTCACGTTCATACCGGTTACATTCACCGTAATCATATCCATTGAAACACGACCGACTATGCTAACTTTTTTAGCATTGATCACAACATGGCCATTTTTTAGGTGACGTGGATATCCATCTGCATAACCAGCAGCTACAACTGCGATAGTTTGATCTTCAGGACAGGTATATAAACCGCTGTAGCCAATACTCTGTCCTTTTTTAAGATGATTAATTGCGAGTATCTGCGAGGTAAACTGCATGACAGGCTTCAGGCTCTGAGTAGATTGATGATCTCTCATCGGATCGCTCCCATATAAAGCTATTCCTGCCCTGACCCAGTTCAGGCGACTTTGCGGCCAGCCTAATATGCCAGCCGAATTGGCAATACCCCATTCGTAATCATTCAAGTCTAATGCTTTACTTTCATTGACCTGATCAATGGATTTTTCATCATCAATATCATCGGCATTAGCCAGGTGAGTCATCAGCCGAATAGCTCCAATATGAACCAGTTTATTCACCTGTTCTAAAGCTTTATTTATATCCTGAGCAGTGAAACCCAGTCGCCCCATACCCGAATTGAATTTAAGCCAGACATCTATCGAACTGGAGAACTCAGCATTTTCTAATAGATCTATTTGCCAGAACTGGTGGATAACAGGATCTAGCTGAAATTGTATGCAGTTCTGCATTTCATCTTCATCAACCACTCCACCTAGAATAATAATTTTTTGCTTGATACCAGCTTCGCGTAATGGAATAGCTTCCAGCACAGTTGCCACAGCAAATGCATCAGCATCGGGTAAAGCTTTAGCAACTTCTAAAGCTCCATGTCCATAGGCGTCAGCCTTTATTACAGCAATTACCTGGCTATCAACAGCCGTGGATTTCAGAAACTGGTAATTAAGCCTTATGGCTTCAAGATCAATAATTACCCTTGAATGGCGGGTATGTAATGTCTCAGAATTACTCTTCCTGCCCATAATCTTCATATGACAGGTTTTCGAAGCGGGTAAATTGCCCGAGAAATGCAAGGCGCACCATACCGATTGGGCCATTACGTTGCTTTCTAATAAGAATTTCAGCGGTACCTTTATCCTGACTATCTGGGTTATATACTTCATCGCGATAGATAAAGAGAATTACATCAGCATCCTGCTCGATACCGCCTGATTCACGGAGATCTGACATAACAGGGCGTTTGTCGGGTCGTTGCTCAACACCACGATTGAGCTGAGAAAGTGCAATAACTGGTACTTCAAGCTCTTTTGCCAATGCTTTTAAAGAACGACTTATTTCTGAAATTTCTGTTGCCCGGTTTTCGCTGGTCCCGGCTACCTGCATCAACTGTAGATAATCGATAATGATCATATCCAGGCCATGTTCGCGCTTTAATCGACGGCAGCGTGCTCTCAATTCTGTGGGTGATAATGCAGGCGTATCATCGATAAATAAACGTGCTTTAGATAACATACCTACAGAAGAAGTTAGCCTGGGCCAGTCGTGATCCTGTAATTTACCGGTACGCAGGTTATGCTGATCGATTCGACCCAAAGATGACATCATCCTCATGGCTAGCTGGTCACCAGGCATCTCCATACTGAAAACGGCTACAGATTTTTCTGAGGCTACCGCAGCATTTTCAGCCAGGTTCATTGCAAAACTGGTTTTACCCATTGAGGGTCGTCCTGCAACTATAATCAGGTCAGATTTTTGCAATCCCGAAGTTTTTTCATCAAATTTACTAAAACCACTACTGACCCCGGTTAAAGGTTCATCACTTTTAAATAATTCTTCAACTTTTTCAACGGCTTTTGCAAGCAGTGATTTAATATCTTCAAATCCTTTTTTATCACCTGCACCTTGTTCTGCGATATGAAAAACCAGTCGTTCCGCCTCATCCAGCAACTCTTTACTGGTGCGACCATCTGCATTGTAAGCTGTATCGGCAATTTCATGACCTACCTGGATTAAATTACGCAACACTGAGTATTCACGTACTATTTCGGAATAAGCCTTTATATTGACCGCTGTCGGAGTATCGTTAGCAAGAATACCCAGATAAGCCAGACCACCGATATTTTCCAGTTCATTTCGTTGCTCTAACCAGTCAGATATAGTCACCACATCATAGGGTTTATCATCATTTGTTAGCGCTGCAATTGCTCTAAAAATCAGTGCATGGTCATGTCGGTAAAAATCATTTTCATTCACCAGGTCTGCAACCAGTTCCCAGGCTTCATTATCCAGCATTAATCCACCCAATACCGATTGCTCGGCTTCCATGGAATGTGGTGGAACCTTTAGGTCTTCAACACGTTGGCTTAAATCGGCAACTCGATTGGCTAATTCTGACACAATAAATAAATATAATTATTTTATAGAGTTTGTTGATAATACTGCTCGTTGCCATCCCTGGCCTCTCAGCATAAGTACATCCCTGTACAAATTCTGCTCGTTGCCATCCCTGGCCTCTCAGCATAAGTACATCCCTGTACAAATTCTGCTCGTTGCCATTCATGGCTTCTGCACCGTCTTTTGGCTATCCATGCCCTATTGGATATAGGCACTTCTCTGAACACAAAAAAAGGGCTGTCAATGACAGCCCCTTAATAGTAACAAATCTAGATCGAAATATATTCGAAATAGTAGCGCGCTTATCTAAAATTTAGAAAAGCGACGCTGGCTAAAAATTACTCTTCGCCAACAATATTTATGCTTACAGTTACATCAACGTCAGTATACAAATGTATATCAATATTCTGTTCGCCAGTTTCACGTATTGCCCCTTCAGGTAAACGTACTTCACGCTTTTCTACTGCACAACCAGCTGCAGTGATTGCGTCAGCAATATCAGCAGTACCAATTGAACCAAACAACTTACCTTCACTACCGACTTTAGCAGTGATACTGATTGACTCTAAAGCATCAATCGCATCTTTACGGGTTGTTGCAGCCGTTAAAGCTTCAGCAGCTATTTTTTCAAGTTCAGCTCTTTGCTTTTCAAAAGCTTCCAGATTTGCAGCTGTCGCTGGTTTGGCTTTTCCGCCAGGTACCAGAAAGTTACGTGCAAAACCCGCTTTTACCGTGACCTTGTCACCCAGCGAACCTAAATTTTCGATGTTTTCCATCAGAATAACTTCCACAGGACTATCCTCTCTTAATCTTCAAAATTCATTCAGACTGATTTCCGTTCTTAGCTCTTAAGCGAGCACGAAAATCTGTCCAGTTATCTATAACCCCCAGAAAAGCAGTCGCAGCCACTACCTGAGGAAAAATTACCATCATCACATACAACAAAACTAACCAGCCTTTACGCTTACTGCGTTTAGACCAGTTGTGCACTATCGCCAGACCCTGATATAAAAAGGTCGCCAGCATAACCATTAACATCGCAATTAACATATCCTGATTTAGCATAAAACTAATTACCGCTAACAGAATGGTTGCAATCGCAGCTCCCCGACCCAGTTTTATAGTATAAAACTCATCGCGGAACCCTTCAGATCCTGCAAGTCTGGCCTGAAACCAGCGTGATGCCATCAATGTACCGATAAAAGTACTGTACATAACGGCAACCAGAACCATCACCATCCAGTGAACCAGATCCTGCATACCTGCCTGAATTTGATCCATTTCAAGCCCTTGTTGCCCCATATCTACACCTTGAAACATCAGCTGTAAATATTCGGCCCACAACTTGTCAATATCCGGCCAGAAAATATACTGAGCCAATACCACAAACATGGCTATCACCATACCACTCACCAGGGTGAAAGACATGGAGCGAGTCCTGCGTAAAATTTCCGCAAGAACCACTATAGGAATCCACTGTACCAGACCAATGGTTATGCCCAGTTCTGGAGATTGAGTCACCAGATAACTGACTACAGTAATACCGACAACCGATATTAATAAAGCTCTGGCACCTGATAACAGGCCCTGGGTTAATATAATCAACCCGACTATGGCACCACTTAATATAGAAACAAGCGGTACAAATAGCGACAATATCGCCAGAAAACCGACGATAGTTGATGCATGAAACGGACTTTTCAGGGCATACCTTGCTATTGCTAACATAGTTCGACCCTGCTAAGCCGTTTCAATTTTCGTTTGTTTTAGTGCTGATCAGTGTAAGGCAGTAACGACAGAAAACGAGCACGTTTAATCGCAGTCGATAACTGGCGCTGGTATTTCGCCTTAGTACCTGTAACACGACTGGGTACAATTTTACCAGTTTCGGTAATGTACTCTTTCAGTGTTTCAAGGTCTTTATAATCAATTTGATCAGTGCCTTCGGCAGTGAACTTACAAAATCTTTTACGACGGAAATAACGTGACATTATTCTTCTCCCTTAGCAGCAGCTTCAACTACAGGCTCTTCAACTTTTGCTTCAACAGGAGCTGCAGCAGCTGGTCTACGTTCAGTTTTAGCCGTTTCTTCTTTTTCAGCAGCAACCAGCATAGGTGACTTTTCCGTCACAGCAGCTTTCATGTTCAGTGTCATATGACGAAGAACAGCATCATTGAAACGGAATGTAGATTCAAGCTCATCAAGAACTTCCTGTGAACATTCGATGTTCATCAGAGCATAATGGGCTTTATGAATTTTTTTGATAGGAAATTCAAGGTGACGACGACCCCAGTCTTCTTCACGATGAACTGCACCGCCAGAAGCGGTAATCATATTGCGATAACGTTCCACCATAGCAGGAACCTGTTCGCTCTGGTCGGGATGGACCAGGAATACTATTTCGTAATGTCTCATATACATCCTCATGGATTAGAGCCCTTTGCGTACGATGCGCAATAGAGCGAGAATAAAGGAGCGCGAATTCTACATGAGCCAAAGCCTGGCTGCAAGGTACATTTTAAAGTCTCGCTACCGACCTATTTCTATTAATTTCATACAGGCAAATCCCTGTAGCCACCGAAACATTCAGGCTCTCCACCTGGCCCTTCATCGGTAAATTTACAAGGTAATCACATTGCTCAGCCGTTAGGCGGCGAATACCTTCTCCTTCCGCTCCCATGACCAATGCAATCGGCCCTGAAAAATTTTCTTCATATAAAGATTTTTCTGCTTCACCCGTGGTTCCAACTAACCAGACACCGGCATCTTTCATCTCTTTAAGACTTCGTGACAGATTGGTTACGGTAATTAATGGAACTGACTCAGCACCACCTGCTGCTACTTTTTTCACCACTGCGGTCATTCCTGCTGAACGATCCTTTGGCACGATGACGGCTGAAACACCGGCAGCATCTGCAGAACGTAAACAGGCTCCCAGATTATGCGGATCCTGAACACCATCCAGTACCAGGAATAAACTTTCAGCAGTAACACTCTGCAGTAACTCTTTAAGGCTGACTACTTTTGTGTGCCCTTCTTTAACTCTAAGCACACAGCCCTGATGTTTTTCGGTTTCTGTCAGTTTACTGAGTTCATCTTTCGTTTGGTAAACAACCTCAATATTTTTCTGTTTCGCCAAACTAATAATTTGCTGAAGGCGCTGGTTTTTATTTTGCAGGCAGAGTAACTGCTCACAATCCTCTACAGAGAATTGCAGCATTTTTTTTACTGCGTGAAGACCATAAATTGTATTCAAAAACATTATTTCTTTCTTTTCGAGGTTTTCTTTTTAGGTGAGTATTTATGACTCAATTTGTCTTTTCTTTTGTTGCTACCGGTTTTCTTTGATTTCGAGTGTTTATGTTTATCTTTGACCGGCTTTTTCTTTTTAGGTTTAGCCCCTCCTTCCATGAATTTTGCTGATTCACTACTGATTAAATCAAAATCAATCTTGCGCTCATCCATATTTACTCTGGCCACTTCTACAGTCACCTGATCACCCAGTTGATAAACTCGACCAGTTTGTTCACCAACAAGGCGATGGTGAGCCGCGTCATACTGGTAGTAGTCTCGCTTTAAAGAAGTTACATGCACCAGGCCATCAATTAACAGTTCATCAAGCTGAACAAACATACCGAAATTGGTTACTGTGGTCACAATGCCGCTGTACTGTTTGCCCACATGTTTTTGCAGAAACTCACATTTTAACCAGTCACCGGCATCACGAGTGGCTAAATCGGCCCGACGTTCATATAGAGAGCAGGTTTCTCCGAGAGCAGTAACAGCATCTAAATCAAAAGCAAAACTGCCTTTCGTGCCTTTTTGTAAAACATGGCGAATGCCACGATGCACCATCAAATCAGGGTAACGTCTGATGGGGGAAGTAAAGTGAGCGTAATCAGCTAAAGCCAGCCCAAAATGACCCGCTTTTGTATCAGTTCCATAATTCGCCTGCAACAAAGAGCGCAACATGACCGTCTGGATCATATCGAATTCTGGCAATTGTTTAATCTTCATTAACGCATCGGCATATGCCTGTGGAGTCGGTTCACTTCCCGTCATGGTGACACCGTAGGCCATTAAAAATTCGATCATAGCCGGCACCTTGTCAGGATTAGGACCTTCATGAATTCGAAATAGCGCCGGGATTTTATGCTTCTTTAGAAATTTCGCAGCACAAATGTTAGCAGCAATCATGCATTCTTCTATTAGTAAATGAGCTTCGTTGCGCTCATAAGGATGAATATTTTCAATCTTGCGCTTGTCGTTGTATTCAAAGATAACTTCTTTTGTATCGAACTCAATGGCATGGCGTCTCTTGCGGGCTTTAGCCAGGGCATTATAAACAGCCTGCAGATTTTGCAGATCTGCTCTTAAAGGTTCACAGGTTTCATCATCACCGCCTTCAAATAGAAAATCAGCAACCTGGTCATAAATCAATCTGGCGTGAGAATGGATGATTGCTTCATGAAATTTATGACTTTTAATCGCTCCTGCAGGACCAACGTCCATCTCACAAACCATCACTAAACGATCTACCTTCGGGTTCAATGAACACAAACCATTGGACAAAACTTCAGGTAACATCGGGATAACTTCACCAGGGAAATAAACTGAAGTACCCCGCTTAACAGCCTCCTGATCTATTGCTGAATCTTTATTCACATAATGTGAAACATCGGCAATTGCGACATATAAGGTAAAGCCTTTATCGTTAGGTTCACAGTAAACCGCATCATCAAAATCACGAGCATCTGAACCATCAATGGTCACAAAGGGTTTATCGCGTAAATCGAGCCGGCCTTTTTTATCATTTTCTTCTACTTGCGAAGGAATTTTATGCACTTCATCAAGCAGCTCATCACTCCATTTATGCGGAATTTCATGAGAGTTTAAGGCGATAGTCACTTCGATACCCGGTGCATTTTCTTCACCCAGTACCGTTTCAATCATGCCAATAGCCTGATTATGTTGATCAGGATATTCAAGAATTCGCACTATCACGATATCACCCTGACGCGCACTGTGATCGTAATCCTGACTTAACAGAATATCTTCATTGATACGTTTATCATCAGGAATAACAAAATGAATACCCTTCTCGCGGTAATATCGACCAACAATCGACTGATGTGCTCTTTCAAGAACAGCGATGACATGCCCTTCTTTACGTTCACGTCTCTGGTCATAACTGGCAATTTTGACTGCCGCCTTATCACCATTCATCAGCTTACGCATCTCACGAGCAGGTAGAAAAATATCCTTCCCGCCAGACTCAGGAGTTAAAAACCCAAAACCATCAGGGTGAGCCTGAACCGGTCCTTTTTCCAGATCCATGTGGTCAAAGCTCAGATAACCGCCGCGTCGATTACGAAATATCTGACCATCACGAGCCATTGCATTCAAACGCCGACGAACAGCCTCTATTTGATCTTCATCCTTATATTTCAGTAACTTAACCACATGTTGATGATTAATAGGTGCAGCTTGCTGATTGACTATATCGAGTAAATATTCACGACTGGCAACAGGATTTTCATAGTTGCTAGCTTCACGTTTTTGATGGGGGTCTTTTTTCAATTTAATAAGTAATTAGGGTGGAAAGGCACGCAGTATATAGAAAGCAGCAACAAGCGACACCTCCTTATTGACATTTAGATTGGAAGCTGTATATTTCGCGCCTCACCTTGCCCAGGTGGCGGAATTGGTAGACGCGCTAGCTTCAGGTGCTAGTGGCCTTATGGTCGTGGAGGTTCAAGTCCTCTTCTGGGCACCAAAACACATTCCAGCAACGTCCTAAAAACACTTTAAACCATTGAAATAACAGCAAAATTTAGCTTCTTAGTATCCCACGCCTTCTAGTAAAGTATTGTAACATCCTGCATTTAATGTAACACTCATTGTAACACTGGGATCGATATCCAATTATTTACTTTTGGAGTGTTACAATGGCAAAAACAACCAGACCTTTAACCAACACCGAAGTAAAGCAAGCCAAGCCTAAGGAAAAGGAGTACAACCTGGCTGATGGGAATGGGCTTTACCTTAGAATTAAGCCTATAGGCAGCAAAACCTGGCTATTTAATTACTCCAGACCTTACACCAAAAAGAGGGCTAATCTTAGCTTGGGCAGTTACCCACACCTCTCACTGGCAAACGCAAGAAAAGAGGCACGGTTATTCAAAGAATTACTCAACAAAAACATCGATCCAAAAGAACACCGGCTTGAGAATGAGAAACAGCAAAAAGAAGCCCATACGTTAACTTTTGAATTCACCTCAAAAAAATGGCTCAAGCTCAAAGAGTCCAAAGTATCAGAAGTTTATTACAAGAAAATATCCAACCGCCTTGAGACCTATGTCTTCCCTAAATTGGGGAAGTTACCGCTACATAAAATCAATGCAGTCACAACCATTGAAACCATAACACCTGTAGCGGATCAGGGTAAGCTTGAGACAGTTAAGAAGTTATGCCGATGGATCAATGAAATCATGTTATTTGCAGTCAATACGGGCTTGATTCACTCCAATCCACTCTCAGGTATTGGTAAAGCATTCGATGCACCGAAAGTCGTCAACTTGCCTACTATAAAACCAGGTGAATTACCCGAGCTGATGCAACGAATTAA
>Ga0233441_1002924_pt1 | contig 12054 bp, 9 predicted proteins | sample SI_123_September_4_FD_182781 | JGI IMG/M metagenome (GOLD analysis project Ga0233441, IMG submission 182781) | Seawater microbial communities from Saanich Inlet, British Columbia, Canada - SI_123_September2016_135_MG | ecosystem: Environmental > Aquatic > Marine > Inlet | place: Canada: British...
GTGATGGCATACAAAACGAGTATAACTCTACTTTTTCTGACTTCAAAAATCTTTCTCGCGTCCAAAATGAGTTGACCAAACGCTCCCAATACCATTTGATGGCTAGAGTATATTTTCAAGAAAGACTCGGCAAGCTAAGGCCACCAGGCCATGAGGATCACGTCCATGGGCAGGAGCAAAATATTGATCATGCAGACCTGGTCTGCCCACCGGGAGATGATTTTGCCACGCTCGATGTCGTCGGTCAGCAGGCTGCTCTGGATCGTGAGTATGCAAGAGTCAAGCAATTGTTCTCGCTATTGTCCAGATAATTTCAATTAGATTTTTAGATTTTCGGATTTTTGAAATTTGAACTTTTTTGCCTCCGACGGCGTTTAGAGGAAAGTCTAGCGGAGGCAAATGTGGCCAATGTACGCACGTATACTTACAGGCGCGATCCAGGGGGTAGAGGCTAGCTGCGTTGAGGTCGAGGTCGATTGCCTGGGAGGGCTCGGACAGATCAGCGTTGTAGGTTTGCCGGATGCTTCTATCAAGGAGGCGCAGGAGCGAGTCCGATCCGCGATCAAGTCCTGCTCTTTTCTCATGCCTCCCGGCAAGCGCTGGGTGGTCAATCTAGCTCCCTGCGACACGCGCAAGGAGGGTTCGGCTTATGATTTGCCGATAGCAGTGGGCATCCTTGTCGCTACCGGCATTATGCCGCCGGAGTATCTCAACGATCTTTGGCTGGTCGGAGAGCTGAGCCTTTCAGGTGCCTTAAGAGCCGTGACCGGCGTCCTGCCCATCGCCCTAGCCGCCAAGGCGAGTGGGGCCAGGGGGATAGTCGTGCCTGAGGGCAATGCAGCAGAGGCTGCTCTGGTAGAGGGCCTTACTGTATATCCAGTCTCGCATCTCATGCAGGTGTATGCCATGGGCCAAAATATCGACAATGGCACCATATATAGTGCGAGTGGCGTCGACGGTCTGGCTCTTTTGCCTGCTGAGTCAGATGATCACAAAGATTTTAGCGAGGTCAAAGGACAGATGGCCGCCAAGCGAGCCTTAGAGATCGCCGCGTGTGGCCGGCACAATGTGCTCATGGTCGGTCCTCCGGGTACCGGCAAGTCCATGCTGGCCGAGCGCTTGCCAGGCATCCTGCCTCCTCTGGAGTACGAGGAGATCATCGAGCTGACCAAGCTATTTTCTGTAGCCGGTTTGCTTACTGATCGCAGCACGGTCGTTACAAATCGACCGTTCCGGAGTCCCCATCATTCGGCCAGCATTGCCGGCCTCATCGGTGGGGGCCTCTCTCCTCGACCGGGAGAGATATCTTTGAGCCACCTGGGAGTTCTATTTCTCGATGAGTTGACTGAGTTTAGACGCTCTCAACTCGAAAATCTGCGCCAACCTCTCGAGTCTCGCAAGGTGATGATATCGCGATATGGTCAGACACTTACCTATCCCGCGTCCTTTATGCTCGTTGCTGCATGCAACCCGTGTCCTTGCGGATATCGCGGAGACACGCTCAGGCATTGTGTCTGTACGAGCGCACAGGCTGAGCGATACTGGGGCAAGATCTCCGGCCCATTGATGGATCGTATCGACTTGCAGGTAGACGTGGGCCGTTTGAGCGATGCAGAGATACAAGGGCGCGCTAATACTGATACCAATGCCGACGAGCCTTCCCATCGTATCAAGGCTCGAGTGCTCAAAGCCGTGGAGCGTCAAAAGCAACGCTTCGCTAGTTTGTTTCCTGATAAGCCCTTTGCCTTCAATGGTCAGGTCACGCATGTCGATGGCAATCCCATGTTCAAGCTCGAACATATAGGAGAGAGGGTCATGGCGAGAGCCATCAATCGTTTTGGTCTTTCTGCCAGATCCTATGGCCGCGTGCTAAAGCTCGCACGGACCATAGCGGACCTGGATGGTAGTCGCGATATACTTAGCCCACATCTAGCCGAGGCGCTCAAGTACAGGGTTGCAGGGGCGCAGTCTTGCTATTGAGAGTCTGGCTCAGTTTCTCATAGCAAGAGAAACGGCTTGAGCAACCTGTTCGATGATGTCTTCACGTTTTTTAGCTGTAGCTTGAGCTCCTGACAAAAAAACTGCGATTGCTGCTTTATTGCCATTAGGCAAAGTGGCGATACCGACATCGTTGGTGGCAGAGCAGAGGCCAAGGTATGTGCCGCTGGTCCCAGTCTTGTGCGCTAAAGTAGAACCTCTGGGCAAGCCCTTGAACAGTCTGTTTTTGCCAGTCTTGCAATTGAGCAGAACCGTCCGCAAGTAGTCTGTATATGTATGGTTGAGCATTTCTCCGCGATCAAACTTTGCTAAAAGATCGACCATAGCGCCAGGTGTTGCGGTGTCTCTTTCATCATCCTGATAGGCTTTGATTGCTTGCACGCGCTTTTCGGCTGGTACGGCCAATATCGCTGCTTGCAAATGCTCGGTGCGGGCCCACTCCTTTTTAAATGTCCCTAGACCAAGCCAGTCTGTCTGCAACTCGGATTCAAGTCTATCCACGCGTAAAAACGCGGTATCGATGCCCTTTGCCTTTAGATATTTGTTGACGCTCTCTTTGCCGATCTTTTTCATAAGCACATCTGCTGCAGTATTGTCGCTCTGACAGATAGCTGCTTCGATGAGTTGAGCTATAGTAAAAAATTCTTCTGGGCCCTTAAAATTTTCGGCAAGCGGACTGTGCTGTATGGAAAGATCGTCTGCTGTGATTTTTAGCTTGTCTTTTAAATAAAGGTGCTTGTTTTGCACCTGGTCGAGGACAGCCATGGCTAGCGGTAGCTTAAAGACACTCTGCATGGGAAATCTCTGATCCCCTCGCAAAAAAAACTCGTCACCGGTGGCAAGATCGCGCACCCCCACGCCAAGTCTGCCAAATGATGCTTGTTGATCGATTTTTTCTAGTCTGGATTGCAATACCTCTTTGTCCAGTTTTGCTTCTGCTTTGTCTGCAAGACCCAGGGACATGATCGACATCATGGAGAGGGCTAAAACTAGAGTGCTTGGCTTGATCTTCATGGTGGCATTTTACTACTAGAACTAGCTATTTACTCGGTCTTTCGCGTTCGGGGCGTGTGCTATTCTAGTTAGTAAGTTTGATTTTGCCACGGTATAACTATTGTCTTCATTACTACGACGTTCTATCAATAGTTCTCGACTTGGCGATTTGCTCGTTCAGGCAGGCATACTCACGCAGGCTCAGCTGGGCGAGGCCGTGCGCAATTCGAGGCAAAAGGGCATCCAGCTGGGACAAGCTCTCGTGATGAATGGCGTGATTGCCCCAAGGGACCTGCAGTCGGCTCTTGATGCGCAATCGATGCTCCGCGACAAGACAGTCGATTTTAATGAGGCTTTGCGCTGTCTCAAAATCGCCTACAAGGTCAGCTCGTCTTTTAAAGACATACTCAATGAGTATGCCAGTCCAAAAAAATCGCAGACCTCCAAATTGGGCGAGTTGTTGATAGAGTCTGGTCTGGTCACCTACGAGGTCCTGGCACGCGCGGTAGAACAGAGTAATAGCACCGGCCTGCCTCTAGGACGTATGCTCGTCTTGCATCAGACTCTTACCAATGAGATTTTGACTTTTGCTCTTGATCTGCAGGTTAGGGTGCGAGATGAAATGATCACTCGCGAAGAAGCCATCGCTGCCCTGCGCAAGGCTGCTGGCCTTGAGCCTCAGGCTAGTGTGGGTGCTGATCCTGCTCAAAATGATAAGCAAGCTAGCGCTTCGACTCAAAGTGATGATGGTGAGAGAGCCGATGCTCTAGCCATGCAAAGACTCAAGGATGGACCGCGTAAGCGGGGCTTGAGACTCGGCGAATTGATGGTCATGGCCGGCGTTCTTACAGAAACAGATGTGATGAATGCCCTGGAGTGGGGACTGGTCAATCACCAGCCCATGGGGAAGGTCTTGTTGACTCAAAAGCTGGTATCGGAGCCTACCCTTGATGCTGCTCTGGCCATCCAAAAAATGGTAGACAAGGACAATCTAGAGCCGGTCAAGGCTAGCGAGCTACTCGCACGGGTACATAGTTCGGCCATTTCTTTAGATGATGCCGTCGCTGAGATGAAGGCCGAAGAAGAAGGCAGCGAAAAGGAGATCACATACGAACGGCTTTTGACTCTTGCACGTGTCCTTGACGAAGACGAACTAGAAGATGCTTTTGATATCAAATCAAAGAGCTCGGCAATCATTGGCAAGGTCTTAGTCTTGACCGGGCACATGGACGTGCCGACACTGCAAGCAACGCTGCGTTGCCATCAGCTATTGTCCCGCGGGCATCTCACTCCGGATGATGCCGTGGTTACTCTGGACTATTGTTTGCATCACAATCCTGACGGTCCGATGAAGCTCGACGATGCTCTCAAAGAGTTGGGCTGGTCCAAAGACAAAGGCTTGCGATTATCTGGAGAGCCGCAGCCAGCACCAGGCACTCAGGCTGCGGTATTGGATGCGGTGCCCGTTCAGTCCGCCTTTGCTCCTATTCCCGAACAAATAGCGGCTATACCCGAGGCCGATGCTGGCGTGGATATCTCAGGTGCTGGGCTGAGTCAGGACAGTCCAGCGGCTCCAGGTCCACAAATCAGGCATAGCGAAACTATCCAGCCAGAAGACGCCAGAGCGACCAGACTCGCAGCCATTCTCAAAGGTCAAAAAGAATCAGACTCGGCCTTGCTTGCCAACTTTGATCCTTCTCAACAGCCACCTGATGCTTTGCAAAACGTCTTTGAGCGTCTGGCGCATAGTTATTTTGTCAGAGGAGATTATCCCCAGGCGCAGGTGATCTACGAGCGCATACTGGTGCATCGACTAAATCAGATCGGTCCTCAGGACAGCGCTTTGTTTACTGATCTCAACAATCTCGCTGGTGTCTTGATCGCCCAAGAACACTTTGCCCAGGCCGAGCCATTTATGCGCCGCGCGCTCAAATTGCTGGAGAGCGCGCCTTCGGCCGATCCACGCCGAGTAGCCGATGCGCTCTCATCTCTTGCCACAATCTATTTTAGACAAGATAAGGCAAGAGAGGCCGAGCCCCTCCTGCGCAGGGCTCTGACTCTCAGGCGCGAGCATGCTGTTTCTAATCCTGAGTTGGCGCAGACTCTTTCAGATCTGGCCAAGGTATTGCGCCGTCTGCAGCTAAACCAAGAAGCCGAAGCCATGTACCAAGAATCACTGGCCATGCTTTCTCAAATCGATACAGAGACTGGCACGGGCGAGTTTGAGTCGGTCTGAGGTATATGGGCTCAGCTTACAGGATCAAAAACTCTTGCTGCGGCAAGCAAGAGTGGTACCTTCGCTTGCCAATCCCGCGCATCCACTGGATTGTAGGCGACCAGGCGCGGGTATGGCAGATTTGATCTCTCCAATACCATAGAGCGCAATTTTAGCGAACCGATCTCTGGATCGGGATGCTTCATCTCCTTGAGCCAGCCAGAACGTCTCAAGACCTGGTGCATCGGCCACCATTGGCGAAACTCCTGACTCTTTTCCTCTAGCTCGGCAATCAGCTCTTCAAAGTCATGGACGTGAGAGAGGTTGCGAGTGTAATCGGTGCGAAAGTGAGCGAGCATCGATTGTGCATCTGCCTGCCAGTTGATGGAGAGCGTATGCATGTAGTCATCGAGCAAAAGCAGTTTGACGAGGTTGACCTTAGGCCCATGCTGGTCAAAATTGAAGAGGGCGCCGGCTGTTTTGTTCCAGTAGAGCACATCCCAGCGAGCATTGAGCAGGTAAGCAGGCATGTCGCCAAAGGCATCGACCATAGCTTGCAAGTCGGCTAGATTATCGTCGACTTCTTCGTGCTTTTCTGGTGCTGCAAGTTTGCAAAGGTCAAAAAGATAAGCACGTTCGTCTTCTCTTAATCGCAGGGCTTCGCTGATTGCTTCTGCGGTTCGGACAGAGACATTTACAGGTCGGGCTTGCTCGAGCCAGGTGTACCAGGTGACGCTAATGCGTGCCATTTCTGCGACTTCTTCGCGTCTAAGGCCTGCTACTTTGCGCCTTTTACCCTTTGTCAGCCCAATCTGCGTCGGATTGACGATGGCGCGACGTGCCTTGAGAAAATCAGCAAGTTCTTTCAACCGATCGACTTCGCTCATCGGGTGACCTCTTAAATAGGTATCAAAAATACCAGTATTGGGTGGTATTTCTACTGGTATTGAACATACTGATACTACCACTGGTAGCCGTGTTTTGCCGACAGTTGCTAAATACTTTCTTTATTGTTGTTTACTTTTCACTAGGTCAAGATTGAGTAAATGCGCTGCAAGGCCTCGTCTATGTCGTCTCGGCAGAGATCTGCGTGCATGACTGCTCTGATGCCCATAAATGCATCTTGTGTGACGAGAATACCTGCTTCACTGAGCTGCCTGGCTAATTCGCGGCTATCAAGAGATTTGCTTTTAAAAAAGACCATATTAGTCCTGTGGGATTCGGCTATTACATCTAAATCAGCAATAGCGGCCAAACCCAGAGCAAAGTGCTCGGCGTTTTGATGGTCCTCAATGAGGCGATCGATGGAGGAGTCGAGGGCTTCCAGGCAGGCTGCGGCCAATATGCCAGCTTGTCTCATGCCTCCTCCAAGCGCTTTGCGCAGCCTCCTGGCCTTGGCGATAAAGGCATGTGAGCCGGCTACTATCGATCCGGCGGGAGCTCTCAGGCCCTTGCTAAAACAAAACTGTATCGAGTCTGCTTGAGCGGCCAATTGCATTACATCGGTGCCGAGGGCGAGTGCTGCGTTAAATATTCGTGCTCCATCCAGGTGTACGGCGAGATTGTTGGCCAGCGCCAGCTCCCTCACACTAGCCATATAAGCGATTGAAAGTGGCTTGCCCATAAATGTGTTTTCGAGCGCTATTAGTGCGGTCCTGGCTCTGTGCTGATCGTTTTCGTTGATCGCGCTTTGTATGTCAGACAAGGCGAGAGTACCGTCGCCGCCATTACTGATGGTGCGAAGGCTGACGCCACCAAACGCTGAAACACCGGCTTGCTCCCAGATGGCGATGTGCGAGCGGTTGCCTAAGATCACCTCGTCCGAGCGCTGGCAGTGAGCAAGCACGGATATGAGATTGCCCATGGTCCCTGAGGCGACAAAGAGTGCTGCATCCTTGCCTGTCAATTCTGCGCAACGTTCTTGCAAGCGATTGATGGTCGGATCTTCGCCAAAGACATCGTCACCGACACTCGCTTGTGCCATGGCCTTGCGCATTGCTTGAGTAGGCTGGGTGACCGTATCGCTACGTAGATCGATCTTTTTCGCTTGGGAGGGATGCATAGAGTCTGGAGCTAGCTGCCAAAAAAATGAGCGTGCAATTGTTTGACTGCTCTGTCCGCATCTACTGCATGCACAAGGAAGCTGATATTGATATCGGAGGCACCACCCGAGATGACCAGGATGTTGATGTCTTTTAGCGCGGTAAATACTTCGCCAGCAATACCGCTGCGTTCTCTAAATTGTCTACCAACCACCGTGACTATAGCCGTATCGCTCATTACTTCTATTTCGCCAAGCTCGGCAAGATCTTGCCTAATCAAGTCGAGGTTTTCGATATTGTCTACAGTGAGAGAAATGGAGACCTCGGATGTAGCGATGAGATCGATGGGAGTGCGATGCTTGTCAAAAACAGAAAAGACTTTTGCTAGGAAGCCATGTGCCATGAGCATGCGTGGCGAAGAAATGAAAAGAGCGCTGATGCCTTTTTTGCTTGCAATAGCGCAGATACTCTTGGCCAGGTCGTTTTTGGCATAGGCCGCGGGCTCTTTGACTACAGCCTGGATAGATGTGCCCCGAGAGTCGGGACGCATGGTATTGAGCACCTTGACGGTGATGTTTTTTTCGACGGCAGGCTTGATGGTGAGAGGGTGGAGTACTTTTGCACCAAAATAAGCGAGTTCGGAGGCTTCTTGAAACGAGACATCGGTGATCAGCTGTGCAGCCGGTACGATACGCGGATCTGCGGTCATCATGCCATCGACGTCGGTCCAGATCTCGATGCGTTGTGCGTCGCAAGCTACGCCGAGGATCGAGGCACTGTAATCTGATCCGCCCCGACCAAGAGTGGTGGTGATACCCTCTGCGGTGCTGCCGATAAAGCCCTGAGTGATGACTATGCTACCGTCTTTGATGGCAGGCAGGATTTCTCTTTTGGCTCTTGCCTCGATCTCTTGCCATTGAGGATTGGCCTTGCCAAAGGTGTCGTCAGTCTGGACTACTTTACGTGCGTCCACCCATTTGGTCTTTAGTCCACGTTCGCGAGCATATTCGGCGAGCACGCTCGAAGAAAGCAGCTCACCCATAGCCGAGACTGCATCTATGGAGCGTTTGGATAATTCGCCGAGATAATTGATCCCTCGCAAGACAGAGTCTAACTCGGATAAGTGCAAGCTCAGCTCGGAGAGCAGGGCCTCAGCTTTGTCCTTGCTCAAGAGTCCTTGCACGGCATCTATGTGCTTTTGACGCACCATTTCGATCTGAGCCAGCGCACCATCTAGATTGCGCTTGACCGCGAGATCGGCCGCCTCGATTAGAGCATTTGTGACGCCAGACATGGCCGAGACCACCACTAATGGTGGTCCCGACTCGTCCTTGGCTTGTGAAATAAGGCGAAAGACCTGTTCGAATCGCTCTTTAGAGCCAACCGAAGTGCCGCCAAATTTCATTACTATCATTTTTGTTTCTCGGTTTAAAGACTCAATCGGATAGGCGATCAGCGACGATAGATATCGGCGCCCAGGCTCTTGAGTCTGTCTTCGAGCTTGTCATAGCCGCGATCCAGGTGATGGAGACCTGTGACTTCGGTTACGCCTTCGGCTCCAAGACCGGCAATGATCAGGGCGGCGGCAGCGCGCAAATCAGAAGACTTGACCTCTGCACCCATCAATTTGGGCACGCCTTTGACGATTGCCGAATTGGCCTTGAGCTGGATATCAGCGCCCATTCTACGCAATTCGCCTACGTGCATAAAGCGGTTTTCGTAGATGGTCTCGGTTACTATCGAGGTGCCTTCGGCGCTCGCCAGAACAGCCATGAAAGGCGCCTGGAGGTCGGTGGGGAAACCAGGATAGGGCACGGTCGTGATATCGGTTGCTTTGAGTCTTTCGTTTACTTTGATTTTGATCGTGTCAGGAGCATACATCGAGCACTCGGCACCCATCTCGTTGATCTTGCTGATCACGGCATAGATATGGTGCACATTGACGCCGTCGATAGCAATCTCACCACCAGCAGCCATTGCTGCATAGAGGAAAGTGCCTGCTTCGACGCGGTCGGGAATGGTATCGATTACGGCACCATGCATCTCATCGGGACGAACGCCCTCGATAACGATCTGATAGGTGCCGGCTCCGGAGACCTTGCCGCCTAGGGCGTTGACGCAGTCAGCAAGATTGACGATCTCAGGATCTTGTGCGGCGTTTTCGATGATCGTGATGCCTTCGGCTAGTGCAGCCGCAAGCATGATGTTTTCGGTAGCGCCATTAGAAGGCTTGTCTAACAGGATATGGCTGCCGACGAGCTTGGTGCAAGAGGCATGGACATAGCCATGATCGATGCCGATCTCTGCACCGAGGGCTTTGAGGCCTTTTTCGTGGAGGTCGATACGACGCTCGCCGATGGCGCAACCGCCGGGTAGCGATACTCTGGCTTCGTGGCAGCGAGCGAGGAGAGGTCCGAGGACTACAAAGGACGCACGCAGATGGCTAACGAGCTCATAGGGTGCTTCGGTCTCAGTGAGATTGGTGGCATCGATGTGGACTTCGTTGTTTTTGACCTCTACTTTTGCGCCGAGGTGACGCAGGATGTCGGCCATCATGTGGACGTCGGTCAAATCCGGGACATTGCGGAGGATTGTCACGTCCTTGGCGAGAAGGGCTGCGGCCATCATCTTGAGGACTGAGTTTTTTGCGCCAAAGCAACGTACCTGGCCATAGAGAGGTTTGCCGCCTCTGATGATGATGCGTTGTTCTGCTTCCTGAGGACCTTGTTTGGCTGGAGGATCGAGTCTGGATGTATGTAGTGTCATTTTTTTACGCCATATCTAGTAGCTGTGAAGCTGAGGGAGCTGTGATCAGACCAGGAAGCAGGTTAAAAGCTTGGATATATAATGCATAGGCTTTGAATGCCTCTTTCTTCGCTTTTTTTGACCCGAGAGACTTAGTTATTATGTCTCTCTAGATACTCTACAATGGTCAGGTAAACCCAGTGTTAACCGTATTTCCCATTTGCTTTTTTTTGCGTTACCCTAAACGCGGCACATAGAGCCTGTCTTTATTTCACATATTGATAACAGTTATAAAGCGGGATGTTAAAGTGCGGTAAACTCTTATGGCTGCCTGGGTTCTGGCTGGCAATCGGGGACAAAAAGATCTACATGACTGACGGTTTTTTTAGGTGGATAAGGGTCAATTGCATTCGAGAGATTATTGCCGTCTTAGTCTTGATCGGCCTCTCTTTTTCTCTTTCTGGATGTGTAATGTCCGAAGAGATGCGGCGTATCTCAGAAGTCAAAAAAGCTCAGAGACAAAAGGCCCAGGAGGGCTCGACCAATCTAAACGGCGAGCAGATTTTTTTTAGGAGCTGCAATACCTGCCATCCGTCTGGTCGGCAAGGCATGGGGCCTGCGCTGGACCAATTAGCGACGCACTTTCCCGATGACCAGGCTCTCAAGGCTTTCATCCGCAAAGGCAAAAACATGATGCCTCCGCAACCACCCTCGGTGATCAACGATCAAGAATTGGACAACCTGGTCGATTATCTTCGCGATCTAAAATTTGACTAGCCTAAAATCAGCATCTCCAGAAGCCAGATGACGATGGCTAAAAAGAGCAGGATCATAATCACCCGTGATACCAGAGCCGGGCTGGAGAGGATCTCCGCCTTTATCGGCGAATACTTGATAAATACCTTGGCCAGGCGTTCGCGATCGGAAAGATAGATGGACGGTATGATCAAGGGCCACAATCTTTTGCGTCCAATGATAGGGTGATAGAGCACGATAATGAGCTCTGGGCTCAGATAGACTTTTTTGACTTGATTCCAGTTGACTGTCTTACGTTGTGGCCAGTATGGTCCGCGATACTTGATACCAAATCGACTTAGCTGCAAGCTGGAGGGAGTGAGGTAGGGGCGCAGGCCGACGAGGATGGAAAGGACCGCTATGGCGAGAAAGAAGCCCTCAATATTGACGAAGAGCTTGATGTCTCCAGTCAGATAAAGAGGACTCCAGCAATATTTTGCCAGCCCGAGATAGGCTGAGGCCAAAATAAGACACATTAGCAACTCGCTGGGCTCTTTGTGTTCGACAAAATTGTCCTGTGCGTCGCCCTCGGCGCTCTCCGTGCTCTCATTTGCTTGAGGCACCAGATCGTCATAAACAGAGTACGGATCGTCTTCTGGAGTGGACATTAGCAAACTAGATTAGCACTTTATCTAGCCAAATAATTCTTTTTCGGCTGCGTTGCCTCTCTCGACCAGATCCTTGCGTCGCTGGGGGCTCAAAGACTCCAATTTTTCACCTAAAAGCGGATCTGTTGCCATCTCTCGATAAAAAGTCTCGTCAAAGTTGCGCGCTCTGACCACTACGGGCATAGGCACTGCATATCCCAATACAAGAGCCTGTTGTTTGGGATCCATCTGCGAGAGGACGGTGCGCAAAGTCTGGCTGCCAGACACGCCTGTAAATACTGCATCTATGTCTTTGTCGTCATTGAGTAGGGCGGTCACTCTAGTACCTAACTGGCTGAGGATCTCAGGATCGATCCCCGAAGGCCTCTGATCGACGATGAGCAGAGTGACAAAGTATTTGCGCATCTCGCGGGCGATAATACCAAATATGGTTTGCTTGGCCACCTGCGGCGAGAGAAATTTGTGTGCTTCTTCGATTGCTATCATCAATTTGCGAGGCGCGGTATTGGTCGTTGGATCTGCGATGTAGAGCTCGCTCTGCCGCACATACTCTGCATGGATGCGACGAGTGATGATATTGGTGGCGAGCATGTAGGAAAGCAGATTGTTTTGACGGCCAAACTCTAGCACTACGTGCTTGCCTGCCTGTATTTGATCG
>Ga0233441_1002928_pt1 | contig 12031 bp, 9 predicted proteins | sample SI_123_September_4_FD_182781 | JGI IMG/M metagenome (GOLD analysis project Ga0233441, IMG submission 182781) | Seawater microbial communities from Saanich Inlet, British Columbia, Canada - SI_123_September2016_135_MG | ecosystem: Environmental > Aquatic > Marine > Inlet | place: Canada: British...
GTTAACCGCGAGCACGGCTTCGACGATGCGCAGCGGCACATCGTGGTCCAGTGCGGTCTTCACCAGCGCGCGGGTGTCCTTCGGAAAACACGAGCCGCCGAAGCCGGGACCGGCGTTGAGAAATTTCGGACCGATGCGGTTGTCGAGCCCGATGCCGCGCGCAACCTCCTGTACATCGGCACCCACTTTTTCCGACAGATCCGCCATCTCGTTGATGAAGGTGATCTTGGTCGCGAGGAATGCGTTGGCGGCGTATTTGATCAGCTCCGCCGTGCGCCGCTCGGTGTACATGATCGGCGCCTGGTTGAGATACAGCGGACGATAGACCTCGCCGAGAACCTTGCGCGCGCGCTCGTCGGACGTTCCGACCACGATCCGGTCCGGATGCTTGAAGTCGCGGATCGCGGCGCCCTCGCGCAGGAATTCCGGATTGGATGCGACAGCGATATCGGCCTGAGGATTGGTCTCGCGGATAATGCGCTCGACCTCGTCGCCGGTGCCGACCGGCACTGTGGACTTGGTTACGACGACGGTGAAGCCCTGCAGGGCCCTGGCGATCTCGCGGGCCGCCGCATGGACGTAGGTCAGGTCGGCATGGCCGTCGCCACGCCGCGACGGCGTGCCGACCGCGATGAACACCGCGTCCGCCTCACCGACCGGGCCTGCCAGGTCGGTGGTGAAATCGAGCCGTCCGGCGCTCACGGAGGCTGCCACCAGCCGGTCCAGATCGGGCTCGAAAATCGGGATTTCACCGCGATTGAGGGCGGTGATCTTGCCAGCGTCGGTATCGACGCAGGTCACGCGATGGCCGAAATCCGCGAAACAGGCGCCGGACACCAGCCCCACATAGCCCGTGCCAATCATGGCAATCCGCATGAAGTTACCTGTCCCTTGAGAAAATTAACGATGTTGCTTTCGCGGGCGCTTTTAGCGCAATTCCGCGTGAAGTGGGCACAACATTTGTACGAATAAAGGAGAAAGAAACCCATCCGCCCCATGATGGCGCGCAGTTGGACCGAAACGAGACACGATGAGCAACAACGGCACATCCGGCACGCACCTGTCCCCCGTCTCCGAGCGGATCGACTGGGTCGACTATGCCAAAGGCATCTGCATCGTCATGGTGGTGATGATGCATTCGACGCTGGGCGTCGAGGCGGCCGCGGGCAAACAGGGCTTCATGCACCTGTTCGTCGAGTTTGCAAAACCGTTCCGGATGCCGGATTTCTTCCTGATTTCAGGGCTGTTTCTGGCGCGGGTGATCGGCCGCGACTGGCGCACCTATCTGGACCGCAAGGTGGTCCATTTCGCCTACTTCTATGTGCTGTGGGTGACCATCCAATTCGGCTTCAAGGCCCCGGGCTTCGCCGCCGAGCAGGGCTGGAGCCATGTCGGCATCATGTATCTGCAATCTTTCATCGAGCCGTTCGGCACGCTGTGGTTCATCTACCTGCTGCCGGTGTTCTTCGTCGTGACCAAGGCGACACTGCGCATTCCCGCGGCGCTGATCTGGCTGATCGCCGCATTGCTTGAGGCCTCGCATGTCGCGACCGGCTGGACCGTGATCGACGAATTCGCCGCGCGCTTCGTCTATTTCTATTCCGGCTACCTGTTCGCGAATTACGTGTTCGTGCTGGCCGATCGTGCGCGCGACAAGCCGGGCCTCGCGCTGGCCGGTCTCGCGGCATGGGCGCTGATCAATGGCGTTGTGGTGTTCGCCGGCTTCGGCGACAGGCCGGTGATTTCGCTGGTGCTCGGATTTGCCGGCGCTGCCGCCGTCGGCGGTGCGCTGCTGGCTCGCGCCAACTGGCTCGGCTTCCTGCGCTATTTCGGCGAGCACTCCATCGTCATCTATCTGGCGTTCTTCCTGCCGATGGCGATCACGCGGGTGGTGCTGCTGAAGACCGATATCATTCCGGACATCGGCCTGATCTCGTTGATCGACACCATTGCGGCCGCGCTCGGCGCACTGGCGATGTGGTGGGGGGCGAAACGCGCCGGGCTGAACTTCCTGTTCGAACGGCCCGCCATGTTCTGGATCGCGCCGAAGCAGACGCGTCCGGCTTTTCAGGCGGCGGAGTAGGCGCGGCTCTGTCATCGCATACAGACCGTCATCACCGGGCTTGACCCGGTGATCCATGCCTTCGGAACATGCAGCAGAAAAACCGTGGATGGCCGGGTCAAGCCCGGCCATGACGAATTCTGATGTGCAACCCTGCCGCTCGGGGGTGTTATTCGCGGCCAAAATCCTTAAGTTGCGGCCATGCCGAAAAAGCCTGCATCCCCTGCGAAATCACCCGCCGCGAAACCCGCCGCTGTCAAAGAGCCGCCCGCCAAAGCTGCGGCGGCGAAAGCTCCTGCAACCAACGCCCCCGCCAAAGGCGATCACGTCTTTCTGGTGGATGGCTCGGGCTACATCTTCCGCGCCTATCACGCGCTGCCGCCGCTGAACCGCAAGTCCGACGGCCTGCAGGTCAACGCCGTGCTCGGTTTCTGCAACATGCTGTGGAAGCTGATGCGCGACATGCCGCCGGACAACCGGCCGACCCACCTCGCCATCATTTTCGACAAGTCCGAGGTCACGTTCCGCAACAAGCTCTATCCCGAGTACAAGGCGCAGCGGGCGCCAGCGCCTGACGACCTCATCCCGCAGTTCGCTCTGATCCGGGAAGCGGTGCGCGCCTTCGACCTGCCCTGTCTCGAACAGTCCGGCTTCGAGGCCGACGACCTGATCGCCACCTATGTGCGCGAAGCCTGCGAGCGCGGCGCGACCGCCACCATCGTGTCCAGCGATAAGGATCTGATGCAGCTCGTGACCGATTGTGTGTCGATGTACGACACCATGAAGGATCGCCGCATCGGCATTCCCGAGGTGATCGAGAAGTTCGGCGTGCCGCCCGAAAAGGTGGTCGAGGTGCAGGCGCTGGCGGGCGACTCGGTCGACAACGTGCCCGGCGTGCCGGGCATCGGCGTCAAGACAGCGGCACAGCTCATCACCGAATACGGCGACCTCGAAACGCTGCTCAAGCGCGCGCCGGAAATCAAGCAGCCCAAGCGGCGCGAAGCGCTGATCGAGCACGCCGAGAAAGCACGCATCTCGAAGAAGCTGGTACAGCTCGACGATCGTGTGGCGCTGGACGTGCCGCTCGACGAGCTTGCCGTGCACGAACCGGATTCGCGCAAGCTGATCGCTTTTCTCAAAGCGATGGAATTCTCGACCCTGACGCGGCGCGTTGCCGAGTACGCGCAGATTGATCCGTCGGATGTCGAAGCCGACGCCGGCATGAAAAGCGCGTTCGCGCCCGCCGACGTCGCCGCCTCGTCTCCCGCGACACCGCCGCTGGGCGGCGAGCCTGATCTGTTTGCAAGGGGCACTTCTTCACCTCTCCCGCTCGCGGCGGGAGGAGGTCTCTTCGACCGCACGAATGCCCCCTCCCCACCCTCCCCCGCAAGCGGGGGAGGGAGAAGAACAACCGCGCCTCAAACCCCGAAGGCGCTCGCCGACGCGCGCGCCGCGGAAGCGCGCAACGCCAAATTCAATCGCGCCGCCCACGCGACGATCAGGACCGTTGAAGAGTTGCAGCGGCGGATCGCGCGCGCTTTCGACATCGGCCAGGTTGCCGTGACGGTTGAAACTTCAAGCGCCGATCCGATGCAGGCGGAGATCTGCGGCATCTCGCTCGCCACCGGTGCCGGTGAAGCCTGCTACGTGCCGCTTGGTCACACCAAGCCCGGCGACGGGTCGGGGCTGTTTGCCGGTGGGCTGGCCCCGGACCAGATCAAGACCGCCGATGCGCTGGCTGCGCTCAAACCGCTGCTGACTGATCCCGGGGTTCTCAAGATCGGGCACGATCTGAAGTTCGATACAGTGGTGCTGGCGCAGCACGGTATCGACATGGCGCCGGTCGACGACACCATCCTGATTTCCTACGTGCTCGATGCGGGCCGCGCCAAGCACGATCACGAGTCACTGGCCGAGAGCTGGTTCGGCCACAAGGCCATTGGTTTCGGAGAGCTCATCGGCAGCGGCAAGAACCGCATTGCTTTCGATCAGGTACCGGTCGACAAGGCCACCGAATATGCCGCCGAACGCGCCGACGTCACCTTGCGGTTGTGGCGCGTGCTGAAGCCGCGGCTGATGGCCTATGGCGTCAACACGGTTTACGAGACGCTGGAACGTCCGCTGGTGTCCGTGCTCGCACGGATGGAACGGCGCGGCATTTCCATCGACCGCCAGGTGCTGTCGCGCCTCTCCGGCGAGTTCGCGCAGACCGCCGCGCGGGTCGAAGCCGACATTCAGAAAATGGCGGGCGAGCCGATCAATCCGGGCAGCCCGAAACAGCTCGGCGACATCATGTTCGGCAAGATGGGCCTGCCGGGCGGCGCGAAAACCAAAACCGGCGCATGGTCCACCTCGGCGCAGATTCTCGACGAACTGGCTGAAGCCGGTCATGACTTCCCAAAGCGCATTCTGGAATGGCGGCAGGTCACCAAGCTGAAGTCGACCTATACCGACTCGCTGCCGGAATACGTCAATCCGCAGACCCATCGCGTGCACACCACCTACGCGCTGGCCGCGACCACCACGGGGCGGCTGTCGTCCAACGAGCCGAACCTGCAGAACATTCCGGTGCGCACCGAGGACGGCCGCAAGATCCGCAAGGCTTTCGTCGCCACCAAGGGCCACAAGCTGGTGTCGGCGGATTACTCGCAGATCGAGCTGCGATTGCTGGCGGAGATCGCAGACATCCCGTCGCTGAAACAGGCGTTCCAGGACAAGCTGGACATTCACGCCATGACCGCATCGGAAATGTTCGGCGTGCCGATCAAGGACATGCCGTCCGAAGTGCGCCGCCGCGCCAAGGCAATCAACTTCGGCATCATTTACGGCATCTCGGCGTTCGGCCTCGCCAACCAGCTCGGCATTCCGCGCGAGGAAGCCGGCGCGTATATCAAGAAATACTTCGAGCGCTTCCCCGGCATCCGCGCCTATATGGATGCGACGCGCGACTTCTGCCGTGAACACGGCTATGTCGAGACGATCTTCGGCCGCAAGTGCCACTATCCCGATATCAAGGCGAGCAATCCCTCGATCCGCTCGTTCAACGAGCGCGCCGCCATCAACGCGCGCCTGCAAGGCTCGGCGGCCGACATCATCCGCCGCGCCATGATCCGGATGGAGGACGCGCTCGCCGAAAAGAAGCTGTCAGCCCAGATGCTGCTGCAGGTTCACGACGAACTGATCTTCGAAGTTCCGGAGGATGAGGTCGCGAACACCCTGCCTGTGGTCCAGCATGTGATGCAGGACGCGCCGTTCCCGGCGGTCTCGCTGTCAGTGCCGTTGCAGGTTGATGCCCGCGCCGCCAGCAACTGGGACGAGGCGCATTGATGGAACGCAAAGGACTATGACAAGCGAATGATCAGCGCCTTGTCCGCCTCCCTGCTGGCCTTCGCTCTGACATGCGTCGTCATCGAGATCACACCTGGGCCAAACATGGCCTATCTGGCGGCACTGTCGCTCTCGCAGGGGGCTCGCGCCGGCATCGCGGCTGTTGCGGGGATAGCTCTTGGACTCTCGGTCTATGGCGTGGCGGCGTCGCTCGGCCTCAGTGCGATCATCGACAATTCTACGTTTCTCTACGAGACGCTGCGCTGGGGCGGCGTGGCTTATCTGCTCTGGCTCGCATGGGACGCGTGGGCGGCCGAACGTGAGACTGCGCCGGACGCGACCGGCGACAACGACATGGTCGGGCCATGGATCGCATTCCGACGCGGATTGATTACCAACCTCCTCAATCCAAAGGCCGCGGTCTTTTATGTCGCCGTGCTGCCAGACTTCGTCCAGATCGGCAGGGGTTCGGTGGCAGCGCAGACGCTGATGCTGTCGGCGATCTACGTCGGCATCGCCACCGCGATCCATCTCATCATCGTGCTGCTTGCATCCCGCCTGCAAACCGTTATCGCGACACCCGAGAAACGCCGGACCGTCCGTCGTGTGCTCGCCGTACTGCTGGCTGCTATTGCGGTCTGGTTCGCGTTCAGCACGAACCGGGGCTAACTCAAGCCGACCTCAAATCCCTTTGCCACGCCCGGCCGCGCCATCATCGCCGCATACCAGCGCTTCACATTCGGGAAATCGTCGAGCGACACCTTGTGACGCTCGTGGCGCCACGCCCAGCCGAGAATGGCGAAGTCAGCGACCGAAATCTTGTCCGCGACAAATTCACGCCCCACGAGGCGGCGATCCAGCACGCCATAGAGCCGGCGCGTCTCCTTTGAAAAACGCTCGAGGCCGTAGCGGCGGTCCTGCTCGTTCTCCAGTGCGATGAAATGATGCACCTGGCCCGGCATCGGCCCGAAGCCGCCCATCTGCCACATCAGCCATTCCAGCACCGGGATGCGTTCGCCGAGATCCTTCGGCAGGAATTTTCCGGTCTTCTCGCCGAGGTACAGCAGAATCGCCCCGGATTCGAAGATACTGACCGGTTTGCCGTGCGGGCCATCCGGATCGACAATGGCGGGAATCTTGTTGTTCGGGCTGATCTTGAGAAAATCCGGCGCAAACTGCTCATCCTTGGAGATATTGATTGGATGCACCTTGTAGGGCAGGCCCATTTCCTCGAGTGCGATGCTGATCTTGCGGCCGTTGGGCGTATTCCAGGCGTAAAAGTCGATGGTCATTTGCTGCCTTTTATTGACCTTGCGCTGTTGACGGTGAGCGATCCACTGTGGAATGTCCACGGCGCGAGAGGTAAAATCCCGCCAATTTCCCACAGCTTGAAGAGATCGCCTTGTCCAAATCAGCGTCCCGCGCCCGCCTCGCCGACATCATCCGCAAACGCTCGTTCGGGCGCGGCGAGATCACGCTGGCCTCCGGCCGCAAGAGCGATTTCTATTTCAACCTGAAGCCCACCATGCTTGATCCGGAAGGCGCGGCGCTGCTCGCCGAACTGTCGCTGGATGCCCTCAAGGACGACAAGATCGATTACATCGGCGGACTGGAGATGGGTGCGGTGCCGATCGCCGGCGCGATCGCCCAACTGTCGTGGCTCAAGGGCCATCCCATTGCGGCCTTCTTCGTGCGCAAGAAGCCCAAGGAGCACGGCGCGCGGCTCGCCGTCGAAGGTCTCGCCAAGGGCGAGAGCCTGAGCGGCAAACGCATCGTTATCGTCGAGGACGTCACCACCACCGGCGGTTCGGCGATCAAGGCGGTGGATGCGGTGAAGGATTCGGGCGGCGAAGTCGTGCTGGTCTTTACCATGCTCGACCGCGACGAAGGCGCGACCGAAGCCTTCGCCGAAGCCGGCATTCCGTTCCGCGCGCTCTACAAGGCGGGCGAGTTTCTCAAGAGCTGACGTCTGCGCCTTCATCCTGCCTGCGGGAGCGAGGCGCGAGGAGGTATGTTGACTGACTGCAGCACGCGCCCGCAACGGGCCTTCACCCGCCGCGCCCGCTTCGGACTTGCCGCCGCCATTCTCGCGCTATTGCTGTTCCCCGCGCCCGCCTTCGCCGCCGAAGGGCTGGACGGCGCAAAGCTGTCGATCCTCTGGGCGCTGCCGTTCGTCGGCATTCTCTTGTGTATCGCCACCGGCCCGGTGTTCTATCCCCACGTCTGGGAGCATCACTACGGCAAGTTCACCGCTTTCTGGGCGGCGCTGATCGTGATCCCGCTGTTTGCGACCGCCGATGTTTCCACTGTGACGACGACGCTCGCGCACACCGCTTTTCTTGAATACATGCCGTTCATCCTGCTGCTGCTGGCGCTGTTCGTGACGGCAGGCGGGATCTACCTCGAAGGCAACCTGCCCGGCAGCGTGCTCACCAACACAGGCCTGCTCGCGGCCGGTTCGGTGATCGCCAGCATCGTCGGCACTACCGGTGCAGCGATGATCCTGATCCGCCCGCTGATCCGCGCCAACGACGACCGCAAGTACAATGCACACGTCGTGGTGTTCTTCATTTTCCTCGTCGCCAATATCGGCGGCGCACTGTCGCCGCTCGGTGATCCGCCGCTGTTCATCGGCTTTCTGAAAGGCGTCGATTTCTTCTGGACCACAAAACATTTGTGGCAGGAAACGCTGTTCGTGGGCGGTGTCGTGCTCGCCGTCTTCATGGCGATCGATCTTTACATGCATCACCGCGAGGGCCGTTTCTCGCAAAAAAAGGATCCAACGCCCGACTCGCCGCTCAGGCTTCACGGTAAAATAAATCTCGTCCTGATCGCGGTCATCATCGCCGCCATCCTGATGAGCGCGCAATGGAAGCCCGGTGTTTCACTCTTCGTCGCCGGTGTTGAGTTGCGAATTCAGGATCTGCTGCGCGACGTGATCTTCATTATGGTAACGATCTGGTCGCTGGCGCTAACGCGCAAATCGGACCGCGCCGCCAACGGCTTCTCATGGGGACCGATCCAGGAAGTCGCGATTCTTTTTGCAGGCATCTTCATCTGCATCGTTCCGGTAATGGCAATGCTGCAGGCCGGCCCGCAGGGACCGTTCGCCGCCCTGCTCGGCCTTGTTACCAATGCCGATGGCAGCAACAACGCCGCGGCTTTTTTCTGGCTGACCGGCATCCTGTCGTCGTTCCTCGACAACGCGCCGACTTACCTCGTGTTCTTCCAGCTCGCCGGCGGCGATCCGCAGGTGCTGATGGGCGCAAAGGCGGCGACGCTGGCCGCGATCTCGTCCGGCGCGGTCTTCATGGGCGCCAACACCTATATCGGCAATGCGCCGAACTTCATGGTCTATGCCATCGCGCGGCAGGCCGGTGTGAGGATGCCGAGCTTCTTCGGCTTCATGGTCTGGTCGATGCTGGTGCTGCTGCCAACCTTCGTGCTGGCGACGTTCCTGTTCTTCAGGCCGTAGGCGCGCGCCTCGGCTTCGGACTTGGCGGGAGGGAACCGGATGAAAATTGCGGTGATGGGGGCCGGAGCCGTCGGCAGCTACTTCGGCGCGATGCTGGCGCGAGCCGGGCATGATGTGACTTTGATCGCGCGGCCGCAACATGTCGAAGCCATCGGACAAGGTGGCCTGAGATTTGACAGCCGCAGCTTCAACGGCGCCGTTCCGGTGCAAGCCACAAGCGAGGCCTCGGGTGTCGAGGGTGCGGACGTCGTCCTGTTCTGCGTGAAATCGGCGGACACCGAGTCTGCAGGACAATCGATCGCTTCCTTCCTGAAACCGGACGCGACGGTCCTCTGTCTTCAGAACGGCGTGGACAATGCCGAGCGGCTGCAGACAACGATCCGGCAGATCGCGGTTCCTGCCGTCGTTTACGTCGCCACCGAGATGGCAGGGCCGGGCCATGTCAAACACCACGGGCGGGGCGAACTGATTATCGGCCCATCGCCGGCCAGCGCAGACATCGCGCGTCAGTTCAGCGACGCCGCGATACCGACGATGGTCTCGGACAACGTCATCAGCGAGTTATGGGTTAAGCTGATTACGAACTGCGCCTACAATGCTCTGTCGGCGGTTGCGGACCTGCCTTACGGACCGCTGCTCAAGGTCGCGGGCGTCACCGACGTGATGACAGCCGTGATCGATGAATGCACGACTGTCGCGCGGGCGCTCAAGGTCCCGCTTCCCGAAACCCTGCGTGACGCGACGCTGGCGCTCGCCGCCACGATGCCGGCCCAGTACTCATCGACCGCTCAGGATCTGGCGCGCGGCAAACTCACCGAGATCGACTATCTGAACGGCTATGTCGTGAGAAAGGGAACGGAGCACGGCATCGCAACACCGACCAATCTCGCCCTGTATGTCATGGTCAAATTGCGCGAAGCGCGCCTTGAGCATTCGCACTCCTAACCTCGCGTTTACCATCACGCCTTAAGGTCATTGACGCTGCGGCATCAACCTGCCGCAGGCGTCAGCGTTGCGTGAGTGGAGTTGCGTGTTGCGTAAACAGTTGCGTATTTCGCGCGTGCGGCGCCGCATGACGCTTGTTCTCACTGTCATGCTGGCAATGCCCGTGGTGTTTGCGCCGCGCGTGGCGTCCGCCGGCATTTTCGATTTCCTGTTCGGCGGCGACAAACCCCAGCGGCAAGCGCCGCAATCGTCAAGCAATGCCTTCGCCGATCCGTTCGGCCTGTCCAATCCAGATCCCGCGCCGCCCGTGGCATCGTCCGGCGGCCGCTTCACCACCTATTGCGTGCGAACCTGCGACGGCCGGTATTTCCCGCTGACCTCGCGCGGCGGCGGCACGCCCGCACAGATGTGCCAGTCGTTCTGCCCGGCAAGCCAGACCAAGGTGTTTTCCGGAAACAGCATTGACTATGCCGTCGGTCACATGGGCGAGCGCTATGTCGATACGCCGAATGCCTTCGCCTACCGTAAGGCGCTGAAAGCAGACTGCACCTGCAACGGCCGCGACCCGGCTGGCCTCGCGCCGGTCGATCTGTCCCTCGACACCACGCTGCGTCCCGGCGACATCGTCGCCACCTCAAACGGGCTCGTCGCCTATTCCGGTACGAATTCCAACGGCCAGACCGCGCAGTTCACGCCGATCAACAGCTATCCGGGCCTGACATCTGAGTTGCGCGCGCGTCTCGGCGAAATGAAGGTTGCGCCGGTCACCGCCGACCTGCCTGAGGACACCTATTCATCGCAGGATGTTACTGGCTCAGTGCCCGAGCCCAAATTCGCGCAGCCTATGGCGCCGGACGCTACCTTGCCGAAGATCCCCACGCCGAAAGCCAAGCGCGCGCTGTGAGTTTTTTCGCCTCGCCCCCGCCAGCAGGGACCCGCTTTGCGCGATAGCGCGTCATCCTGAGGTGCGAGCCGTACTTACGGCGAGCCTCGAAGGATACGCCGCAGAAAAACCTATGCCTCGCCGTCAGAGGCTCGCAAGTGCTCGCACCTCAGGATGACGGCCCTCTTCTGGAATTCCAAACTCTGCTCACCGCCCGACGATGACGCCGATCACATTGGGCGCCGCGAGATATTTTTCTTCCATCTCCATCCGGGCCCGCGCCTTGATCTCCGGCGTCAGCAAACCGCGATGCTCGGCCAGGATCATCCAGCAATAGCCCCACCAGTCCGTGAGAATGCCGGTGTCGTCGACCAGATCGTAGCCGTGCTCGGCGGCGAAAATCCGCGCTCGTGCTTCGTCCAGCGAATCGAGGAACTCGTGATCCTTCAGCGAAAACAGCTCGTCGCTGAAATCGTCGGTGGTGTAACCCCACACCGACATGCAGACCGCGTTGAACTCGCGGTCAATATGGTCGTCGTCCACCAGCCGCGTCCGGGCAGCGGTATGGAGACGGGAGAGCGTCCGGGCGAAGTCCGCGATGCGCGTCAGCGCCGTGTTGTCGAAAGCGATATTGGACATGTAGTCCTCAAGACCGATGACAGACCCTAGATGTGGTGGCGCAGCGCGCCGAATCACAATGATATATCAATGGCTTGCTAAAATGTTCTTAATTTGTTCCTTGATCATTTTGAATCGTGATCTGGCGGATTTCGGAAACTGGATCTTTCCGCAGAAAGCCACGGTATAATTTCACCGCCGCGCGGTTTGTCGCGAAGCCAACGTGGAGTTGCCGAACATGCTCAGAAGCCTGATCCTCATCTGCTTGCTGACGGTTGCCACCACCACGAATTCCAGCGCCCAGATTATCGCGCTCGGCGCCAGCAACACCGCCGGATATGGCGTCGGTCCATCGGCGGCCTATCCCGCCGTGCTGGAAGAACTTCTGCGTGCGAAGGGCCGGCCGATGTCGGTGAGCAACGCAGGCGTCAGCGGTGACACCACTGGCGGCATGCTGGCGCGATTATCGAGCGTGGCGCCGAACGGAACGAAGATCGTCATTCTTCAGATTGGCGGCAACGATCGCAGGAAGGGCATCAGCGAAGCAGAAGCCGCAGCCAATAGGTCTGAAATCCGAAAGCGCCTGCACGCCCGCGGCATCCGCATCATTGAAGTGGACGGCTATGTGAGATCGGCCCTTCAAAGCGGTCTGCGTCTTGCAGACGGTATTCACCTGACGGTGGAAGGCCATCGCAAAGTTGCGCAACAACTGGCTGCGTCA
>Ga0233441_1002941_pt1 | contig 11984 bp, 14 predicted proteins | sample SI_123_September_4_FD_182781 | JGI IMG/M metagenome (GOLD analysis project Ga0233441, IMG submission 182781) | Seawater microbial communities from Saanich Inlet, British Columbia, Canada - SI_123_September2016_135_MG | ecosystem: Environmental > Aquatic > Marine > Inlet | place: Canada: British...
CCACAATAATTTTACTTTTATTCTTTTCTGAATCTAAAACAAATTTTTTCATAACTTTCAGGTCAACCTTTTTTGCAAAATTTACAAGATCATCTTCGCGATTCTGTGGATAAAGAATAAAAGCTTCACCCTTTTCTTTCAAATTTCGTTTTACGCATTCCAGAATATCCATCATATTACAGGTTATTTCATGCCTTGAAATTGCTCGCTCTTCTATTGGGCTAATTCTTCCTTTTTTATTAGGAAAATACGGAGGGTTAGAGATGATAATGTCATATTTTCGTGATGAGGTAAATTTTCGGAGATCTGCTTCCATAAAGGATGGAGATGTTTCAGATAGTCTGACATTATCATTACTGAGTATTACTAAATGATTTTGAATTTCAATTCCCAGTATTTTCCAATTTGGATGATAATGAGATAGCATAATAGAAACAATACCGTTTCCACTACCTAATTCAAGCACATCATTGTTTTGCCCTAAAACTTGCTTAGTAATAGTTTCAACAAGAAATGCTGAATCTGAAGTTATTGAGTGTCCATCTTTTGATTGATTTATAATCTTATTAAATGGAAGTTGTACGGGAGTTAGCATGGCCAATTATTTTTTTGTATGTCCAAATCCATTGCTACCACGAACTGTTTCATCAAGTTTATCTGTGATTACAAAATTGATAGATTCATGACGTGAAACAACCATTTGCGCAATTCGTGTATGGGTAGATATTGTGAAATCTGATTTCCCAAAATTAAATAAGATTATTTTTATCTCTCCTCTATAATCCGCATCGATAGTACCTGGTGAATTAAGAACACCTATTTGGTGTTTAATGGCAAGTCCGCTTCGAGGGCGGATCTGAGCCTCAAATCCTGCAGGTAAAGAGATAGCAATTCCAGTTGGGATAAGGGCAACTTCTCCTGCTTTAACGATCATCTTTTTTTCATTACTTGAATAGAGATCATAGCCAGCAGAGTGCTCTGTCATACATTTAGGAAGTTTCGCGAGTTTATCTATTTTTTGTATTTTTACTTTTAACATTAAGTCCTACCTTAATAATAAAATAGGGCTTCCATAGAAGCCCTGCAAATTATATTCTCATTATTTAATTAAAATTTTCTTGTATGAATAAAATCACATAGCATTAACAGCAGCTCAGCTTTTTCTCCGTATGGTTCTAATAGAGTTTTGGCTTCTGAAATTAATTTTTCTGCCATTTGTCTTGATTTCTCTAAACCATAAACAGCTGGAAATGTAGCTTTTTTTGCTTTTGAATCTTTACCTACAGTTTTTCCTAGATCTTCAATAGAACCCTCAATATCAAGAATATCATCAACGATTTGAAAAGCTAATCCAATCTTCTGTCCAAAACTCTCCATACGTTTTTGATCTTCTTCTGGAACTTCTGCCAGCATACAACCAAAACGAATTGGCAGAGTTATCAATTTACCAGTTTTATTATTATGAATATATTCAAGCGTATCTTTTGTTATTTTTTTACCCTCACTTTGGATATCTATCATTTGTCCACCGATCAACCCTGAATGTCCGGCATCAGTAGATAGTTCTTTAATAAATTCTAACCTAAGTTTTTCATCAACTTCTTCTGCATTTGCAATTGCCTGAAATGCGTAAATGAGAAGTGCATCTCCAGCGAGCAGTGCAATATCAGAACCAAATAGAACATGACAGGCTTTTTTGCCTCGTCTATATTCATCATTGTCTATCTCAGGAAGATCGTCATGAATTAATGTGTAAGTATGCAACATCTCTATTGCGCCGGCAACCATAAGTGTTTTATCAATATTATCTTTAAACAGCTTGTAAGTATTTATCAGAAGATATGGGCGTAATCTTTTTCCACCTGCAAATAAAGTGTGACGAATGGCTTTATGTATTTGTTTAGGATACTCATCTTTTCTAGGTAGGAAGCGATCTATGGCAATGTTTACCAGTTCGCGTTTTTCTTTTAGATCTTTTTTTAAGACCATGTTCTTTGTGCTCATATTTCCTCGTTGATGTTTTCTGTTTTATGCATTTTTTTTGTTAAAACTTCAATTTTATTTTCAATTTTTTCTAATTTAATATTGCAGAAATCCGCAAGCTCGGAACCTTCTTCAAATAGATCAACTATTTTATCAAGTTCATCTACACCTTCTTCTAATTTGTGAACGATCTCCTCTAATCTTATTAAAGCAGATTCAAATTTTATTTTACCTTTCATATATAATTGTTAAGCTTGATTCCGTTTTATTTATTTGTGATAATAATATCATCTTCTAATTTGTTTAAATACTCGTAAGGATTTCTGTATTTATTATATCGCAGAACCTCAAAATGCAAATGACTTCCGGTTGAGCGTCCTGAATTTCCCATCTCTGCAATGATCTGCCCTCTTTTAACCTCATCACCTTCTTTAACTAAAATCCTGTTAAGGTGAGCATAGTTTGTCTGGTATCCAAATTGATGAGTAATTGCTATAAATTTACCGAAATACTTCTGCTGTCCTGTAGATGTTATTTTCCCATCGGCAGCCGCATATATAGGAGTTCCCTTAATATTTCCAATATCTAATCCATTATGAAAACTTCTTTTACCGGTAATTGGATGAGTACGCCATCCATAAGGGTCAGATATTCTTCCATAAGCAGGATAGATAGATGGAGTACTTAAATATAATTCGTCTTTTAGTTGAACCAGATCTTTCAATTCTTCATGTGTATCATAATCGAATTCTATCTTACCCTTAAGCTGAATTATCTTATTCAATGTAAGGGAATAATCATCACTCAGGGTTACATTTGAAGAAATAAATGTTGTATCTATTATTGGTGATCCACCAATTCCCATCTCTCTAATTTCTTTATTAATTGCTTTAAAATTTTTGTCAGAACGAACCTTATCTTCCCAGTTTTCCATCAATTTGAGTTTAGTTATTATTGAATCAATTTCTGTTGAGAGATTTACAAGTTTACTTTTAAGAACTACATTTTCGTTATATACTTCTTTTGCTTGAGCTATCTGTGTTTGATTGTGTATTATGAAGAAAATTGATCCAGCAAAAAACAGCAAAAAGACAACAGCCATTGCACATAAGAATAAGCCAACTTTTTTTGGCAAACTTATGTTTATAGGTCTAGAAGACTCTGTTGTCGATAACGCTATGTGCCATCTTTTTCTTACTGCCATATTACCCCATTAATTTTTTTCAACGCAAAAAAAAACGATTATAATGTCAAGTTAATTTAGCTTCATAGATACTTATAACTCCCATTTTATCAAGGTTTTTCATAATAAAATCCTTGACCTAATACTGTGCTATTTTCTATGAATTCCACAATAAAAATTAATACTTGGGAGATGTTATGATAAAGAATTTTGAACAATTGATTACTAAAGTAAAACAAATGAAAAATAAAACAGTTGTTATTGCCGCTGCGCATACATCATCTGCAATAGATGCAGCAATAATGGCGAAGAAAGAGAATATCGCTGATAGCTTGCTAGTTGGAGATAAACAATATATCGATAAATACTTACATAAAAACTCACCAGAATTTGAGAACTATTTCATGATAATAGATACAGGTGAGGATCTTGAGCTGGCAGCTTCTGAATCAGTTAAGGCAATTCGAGACGGGAAAGCAGAGATTCTACTAAAAGGTAAATGTGCAACGGCAATTCTTATTAAAGCAGTATTAAATAAGGAAAATGGATTAAGAACAGGTGAAAATTTGAGTGATGTACTTGTTTATGAGCATCCAGAAAAATTGGTTTTAATGAGTGATGGCGGAATTAATCTGTATCCAGGAGTAAAAGAGAAAATATCAATAATAAAGAATGCCGTAAAAGTGGGACATGCTTTAGATAACTTAAAACCTAAAGTTGCACTTTTGGCAGCTGTTGAAGTTGTAAACACAAAAATGCCCGCAACTGTTGATGCAAATACAATAAAAGAGATGTATAAGAATGATAAGATCGATGATTGCATAGTTGAAGGTCCAATCGCTTTTGATGGTGCAGTAAGTAAAATGGCGGCTAAAGAAAAAGGAATAGAATCGGAAGTTGGTGGAGATGCAGATGTGCTTGTCGTTCCTAACATTGAAGCAGGAAATATTTTTGGTAAAGCACTTACATACTATTGTAAATATAGAGTTGCCCATGTTGTTATGGGAGCAAAAGTTCCAATACTTATCGCTTCTAGAGTAGATACAGCAGAAACTAAAATGCTCTCAATTGCTTTAGGTGTATTAAGCTCACAATAATTATGAAAATTAGAATCATCTGCTTAGGAAAAACAAAGCAAAAGTTCATCGAGGAAGGAATAAAAGAATATCAAAAGAGAATATTAAAATATACTAAATTGGAATGGAATATATTACCAGATGTAAAGCTAACTGGAAGCAAAACAGTAGAAATAGTTAAGGAACAAGAGGCCATAATATTAGAAAAAAAACTTCCGACATCATCTATAATAGTTGTTTTAGATGAAAATGGAAAAGAATTTTCATCCAAAAAATTTGCAGGATATTTAGAACAAAAATTGAATGTTGGAAAGGATATCACTTTTGTAATTGGTGGTGTTTATGGTCTTTCTAATAGAATTTTACAAAAAGCAGATATGATTCTTAGCTTTTCCAGATTTACATTCACACATCAAATGATCCGTTTTCTTTTAGCAGAACAATTATATCGCTCTTTCACGATTATTAAAGGTAAAAAATATCATTACTGATCTACTGGATTGTTTAAATGAAAATAATATTTCACACTAGTAAAATAAAAAGTTGCAATTTGTAAAAGATCGTTTATGCTTTTATTAAAAAATGGAGGAAACAGTGGAGAATAACATGGAATATGATGTAGCAATTATTGGTGGTGGTCCGGCAGGACTTTCAGCTGCTGTTTATGCTTCTCGCGGTGGAATGAAAACAGTTGTTTTTGAAAAAGCGCTTGTAGGTGGACAGATCACAACAACTGCAGATGTAGAAAATTATCCGGGATTTGAAAACAATATGTCTGGATTTGATATAGCCGATAAAATGAGAATTCAAGCAGAGAAATTTGGAACTGAAATTAAACAGGAAACTATTCAATCACTTAGCATGAATGGCTTTAAAAAATCTGTTAAAACAAGTTCAAATGAATATAATGTAAAATCTATAATTTTGGCAACTGGAGCAAATCCAAGAAAATTAGGAGTTCAAGGAGAAGCAAAATATACAGGACGTGGAGTTTCTTATTGTGCTACTTGCGATGGAGCGTTATATAGAGATAAAACCGTTGCAGTGGTTGGAGGAGGAGATTCAGCAGTAGAAGAGGCGATCTTCCTAACTAAATTTGCTAAGAAAGTTTATATAATTCACAGAAGAGATGAACTTAGAGCTGTAAAATTAATACAAAAAAGAGCATTTGAAAATGATAAGATCGAAGTTATTTGGGATTCAATAGTTAAAGAAGTGAAAGGTGGAGATTTTATTGAGAAAGTGGAATTATACAATAAGAAAACAAAAGAAACAAGTGATCTTGATCTGGACGGAATATTTGTTTATGTAGGAATAATTCCTAATAATGAATTAGTGAAATCTGATGTGGAATTAGACGAACAAGGATTCATATTAACCGATGAAACAATGTGTACAAAAACAATAGGTCTGTATGCTGCTGGAGATGTGGTTCATAAAGTATTAAGACAAGTTGTAACTGCTGCATCTGATGGAGCTACAGCGGCATTTTCTGCAGAAAAATGGGTTGAAGAGAATAAGGATAAATTATAATAGAATACAGAAAGCAAAAAAGCCACCCAACATTTGTTGGATGGCTTTTTTTTGTGCTAGCAGTTAAGCTGAAACAAAATCTACGATTTCTTCTCCCTCAACATAGAGGAATTTAGGGCTTTCCGGAGGTCCGCTCTTCTTGATCTTATCGCTATCAGAATCCTCAACATATCTCCAAATTTCCCATGACTCTCCTTCTCCATCAATACAAAATGTGATCTTCTTACCAATAAAGTTATCAATAATAAATTGAATCGAAGAAAGTGGTTCTGCCTTTGTTACCGGAACGCAGAATTTCTTTCTGTCGTATACGTATTTGCCCTTTGTCATTTACTCCTCCATCTATTTTTGTATTCTATAAACTGCATAACTTTCAATATCATCTAGCCAATAAATTTTATCCGATTTTCTAGGTATAGAAATTATTATTCTACCAAATCTGGCTGTACTTTTCAAGAAACCACTTGTAATATCTATTTGTGCCCAATCTTGTTTTGGAAGTCCGCTATTACTAAATTTACTAACCCTCTTGCCTTTGGCATCAAAAGCTAAAAATCGAATTGTAATAGACTGATTTGAATTGTAATTTGTTTTTACAAATAATCGTGAGTAATATACATAATCGGCATCAACAGGAAAAGCATCTGAAATGATGTTAATCTTATCTTTTGGATGTTCAATCTTCAAGCTTTTAGATCCTGTATGAGGATTTTCGCTATCCCAAATAACATGTTTAGAAGTATCTTCTAACAAAAACCAATTATCTGGAAGTTTTAGCGGATCAAATTCACCATTTTCAAAACTTGAATTAAACACCTCATTTTCATTATCCTTAATATCTTGTTCAGAAAAATCCATTACAGAACCCCAAAAACAGCTGGATAAAATAATGAATAAAGCGAGAATGATTTTTTCCATAGTAACATCCTTAAGCAAAAATGCTTCGTTCGTTTAGATACTTTAAGATCAGGCCGATCGCAGTAACATTGATCAGTAAGTTGGATCCACCATAACTTATGAATGGCAGAGGAATCCCAGTTGTTGGCACTATGCCCAGATTCATTCCAATATTAATGAATATCTGAAAGGTGATATATGCTAATATCCCAACAGATACATAACGATATTCTTTCCGTTTAATTTTAATAATGCTCTTAGCGATTTTATATAGGAACAAAAAATAAATAAGTAAAATAAAAGCGCAACCAAAAAAACCAAATTCTTCACCAATCACCGAAAAAATAAAATCAGTATGATGTTCAGGTAAGAAATTCATGTTCTTTTGAGTGCCCATTAAAAATCCTTTTCCAAAGATTCCACCTGAGCCTATTGCTATCTTAGATTGAATGATCTGATACCCAGCACCAAAAGGATCTCGCATAGGATTTATAAAAGTTAATAGTCTGTTTTGTTGATAATCTTTTAAACTATTCCAAAATATTGGAGTAATAAAAAAAATAAATGTATTTATGGCAACCGCAAAGCCGATTAGTACTTTATCAAGATTACTACGATAAAGAATATAGATTAATAAAAGAGCATACGCAATAAATATCCAGATAGAGAAAGAAAACAAAATGCTTAGAATAGGACTTATAATAAGTACAAGATAAAATTTTGGAAGATCAGATACTAAAAGGATAGAGAATAGAATTACAAAAAAAGTTAATGAAGTTCCTAAATCCGGTTCTAAAAGAATAAGAACAACAGGAATAATTGTAATTACAAATGAACGGAAAAGAATCTGTCCATCATTAAGAAATGGTTTTGAGATCAGTTTAGAAAGAGCCATGATCGTGAATAATTTAGCCAACTCCGAAGGTTGAAAGTTAATTGGACCCAAGCTTATCCATCTATGTGAACCATTAATCTCAGGTAAAAAAAGAACTAATATTAATAATAGTATTGTAAAAATGTATATTGGGAAGATCGAGATCTCAACTATTGCATTTGGTGCTTTTAATAGCAAAAATAAAACAAACATGGAAATCAAAACCCAAAAAAACTGTTTTATGTAATAGTTTGTAAATATGAAGTTATCTCCAGTTCTGGTTGAAGAAGCAGTATAAATAGAGAAAATTCCAATGAATAAAAGAAAAATTAATAAGCCAAAAATTATCCATTCAAATTTTTTCATTTCATGATCCCATCATAATAACTAATGAGTTTGCCTGCTAATGGAGCGCTTACGGCTCCACCATGTCCACCATTCTCAACAAATACATTAAATGCAATTTCAAATCTATCACATAAAGCATAACCACTAAACCAAGAGTGAGTCTGTTTACCCATATGATTTTCAGCAGACCCCGTTTTACCATAAACATCTATACCTCTTATGCTGGATGCGGTTCCTGTTCCATATCTCTCATTTACCGTTATGTATAAGGAATGCTGAATTAATTTTAGAGTTTCCTCTGATATTGGCAATTGTTTCTCTTCAAAAACGTTTTTAAATGTATGCTCTGCTTCAATTCTTTTTTCAAGTAAGTGGGGTTGTTTCCAGACACCATTATTACCTAAAGCTGCATAATAAGCACAAATTTGTAATGGGGTAACCAATATCTCACCCTGCCCGATAGAAAGATTTACCTTATGCCCAAGAATCCCGACATATTTCCCATAATTATCTATATACCATTTTCTAGAAGGGAAGAAACCTCTGCGCTCTCCTGGCAGATCGATCTCGGTTCTCGTTGAAAGATAGTTTTGTTTTGTGTATCTGTTAAGTTGTTCAAGAGAGAATCGTGTGGAGAGGTCATAGAAAAATACATCACAGGAATATTTCATCGCATTTTCAACTGCAAGACGTCCGTGTCCTTTTTCTAACCAGCATTTGAAATATCTATTACCAAACCACATACCACCATCACATTTTGCAAGTTTAGTTTTGGGATCGATCTCGTGCTCATCAAGCCCAAGAGTTGCCATGATGGGTTTGTATACAGATCCTGGTGGGTAGGTTCCGTGAATTACTCTATCTAACATTGGCTTATCGGTATTAGAAATCAGCTCATTCCAATCTTTGGTAGAAATTCCTCCGGTAAAAAGGTTTGGATCAAAATCCGGTTTGCTTATATAAGCAAGAATTCCACCGGTTTCTATATCCATAACTACTATTGAGCCTTTTTTATTTTTAGGAAAAATAGAAGAAACATATGCTTGGAGATCGTTATCAATAGTTAATATCAGGTCATCACCATTTTTGGGAGCTACTTGTAAATTATGCTTAAAAAACTCCAGATTGTTTCCGCTTGCATCTACTTGAAGCACTTGTTGTCCATTCTCTCCACGTAAAATATCTTCATAATATTTTTCCAAACCGGTTTTGCCTACTGTGCTGTTTATGGAATATCCATCTTCCTTAAGTGTGTTATATTCCTTTTCTGTGATACGTCCGGTGTAGCCTGTGAAATGATTTTCAAAATGATACTCTCTCACTTTTTCTGCTTTAAAAAGAAGTGAAGGATAATAATTTAATTGTTCTGATATAATAACCATTTTTTCATAATTGATATCTTGAATGAGTAAAATATCTTGATATGATCTATATCTATTTTCATGAATTATTTTTTTTATTTCTTCAATATGTATATCGAAATTATTACTGACAAATATAGAAACGCTATCTTTATCTGCGATTCTTCCTGGTGTTATGTATAAATTGTAAGAAGGTTTATTAAGGGCAATTGGACGGTATTTGCGATCGTATATTTCACCTCGTGTGGGGTAGATGGTTTGGATTCTGACAATATTTTTTTCAGCAATATTTTTGTATTTGTTACTTTCGATAATTTGCAATTTAAAAACAAAAATAAATAAAATCAAAAAAATAAATGCAATTATATAGCCTATGTAATCTGATATTGTAAATTTTTTATACATTGAGATTTATTTTAATCTTATCTGAAAGTGTTAGAACATAAACAACGATTATTGAAATTAGTGTATTATAAAGGATTGAAAAGAAGTACAAACGTACAAACCCATCAATTACTTGTGAAGCCATAACGTGATAGATCATTAAAATTGAATAATGAAAGAAATTAAGAAACAAAATACTCACACTAACAATAATGAATCTTTGTTTATTAACATTCATATGAAATTTATTAACTAAGAATGATATAATTACAAAAGAAATTGTATTTATTCCAAGTAAAGGGGGATACATAATATCTAAACCTAGTCCCAAAATAAATGCTAAGGGTAACAGAAATTTCGCATTAATTCTAATGCTGATAAAAGCAAAATATGCAATAAAAAAAATTGGAATTATCGAGTATAACGCAAAATGAGGTGCAATTATTAGTTGAAAATAGAGTATTAAAACTCCAAGAATTGCATATTTAGCTGTTCTCATGAAACCTTTCTAATAAGGCAAATCGGAGTTAACTCATCACCTTGTCCCTGAGGGTTATCTTTCATTACTCTTTCCATAAATGCTTTGTCAATACCGCTACTTCCGCCTATCATCCAGCATCCACCAATATCATTGATATCCATAACACAGCATTCATATCCAGTTTCATCCTTAATGCGTTGAGCTTCTTTTTCTGGATTTTTTGGCCCCTTTATTACACAATTTTCATAAGGTGGAACTGGTGATGTCGTTGCTGCATCAATAAGTGCAGCTTGCATTCCGGCAAGACGATAAAAGTCTCCCTTTCCACGTCTGCCAATAAATCTTCCAATACCTCCAATAACTGCAGCAAAAAGGATTCTTGGCGCTCCACATTCATCTATAGCACATTGCATACTTTCAGGTGCTCGTAGGCCAATTCCATAATCTACATTAGAAACAAATCGCCATAAAAAATTTGCCAACCAGCCAATTTCTAATTCACTTACAGGAATAGCTCTACCTTGTGTTATTGCTAACGGACTCTCACTTATACTGATAATATCATTATCTTCAATTTTTCCGATTATACACTCTTTTATAATTGTAAGAATATCATCTTCTGAAGTTAAAATTTTTGTTTTAAGTGGAATTCTAAGATATTCAACGTCATCAATGTTAATTGTTTTTGAGCTCTTCTTCATAGCTTTCATCCTTTTCATATAATAATACAACCGCCTGATCAAGCTCGGATGGGTTAATAAAAGTTTTAATTCTTGCACTCATGAAAATATCAGTTTGTTTCTCTATAAGTTTTGTCACTTTTCCAACGGGAAATCCTTTTGGAAAAACGGAAGATATCTGAGATGTAACAATAATATCACCGACCTTTATATCTGAGCCTGGCTTGATTAATGTCATGTAGGAATTACCGAAAATATCTGATTTCATGATTCCTTGAAGATGTTTTCGTTTTGACATTATACCCAATTCGAATCTTGAATTATCTAAGGGAAGAACAATAGAATAGTTATGAGAGACTGAGATAATCTTACCAACGATACCATCATTAGAAATTACAGGGTAATCTAATTTTATCTTATCCTGTCGTCCTTTGTTTATTATAATACACCTTTCTTGAAATTCCCCTTTGAAGCCTACAATATCAGCCAGCAGATGACCATAGTTTCCAGTGTTATAATCAATTTTATAATTTTCAATTTCAGACAATACATTTTCCAATTCAGTAATTCTAATAGTGTGTTCAGATAGTTTTTCAGATAGAATTTCATTTTTCTCTTTAAGATCGAAAAGAGAATTAAATTTTTGGATAGAATTAACCAGAGGGATGTATATTGTTTTACTTAAAAATTGAGCTTTTGTTAATCTATTTTCGCTACTGCCTATAAATAGGAGAATTGCTAAGATCAGATAGATTACAAAATGAAACTCTCTCTTCACGGTATCAATCTTCTATCTTTTTAATGAGAACTTCCCTGAAATCTTCCATGTTGTCAAGCACGCGACCGCATCCTTTTAGAACACAGGTAAGAGCTTCCGGCATTACATGAACCGGCAGATCAACAGTTTCCTGTATTTTTTTATCAAGACCTTTAAGATTTGCTCCGCCACCTGTAAGAATTAAGCCACGTTCAGCAATATCTGCAGCAAGCTCAGGAGCCGTTTTTTCAAATAAACGTTTAACTGCATCTATCATTGATTGTACGGTTTCAGAAAGGGCTTCGCGAATCTCTTCAGAGGTTACTTCAACAGTTATTGGATAACCCGTAATAATGTCACGTCCACGAACTTCCATCTTTAATTCACTTTCAAGCGGATATGCAGAACCAATTTCTTTTTTTATCTT
>Ga0233441_1002952_pt1 | contig 11943 bp, 10 predicted proteins | sample SI_123_September_4_FD_182781 | JGI IMG/M metagenome (GOLD analysis project Ga0233441, IMG submission 182781) | Seawater microbial communities from Saanich Inlet, British Columbia, Canada - SI_123_September2016_135_MG | ecosystem: Environmental > Aquatic > Marine > Inlet | place: Canada: British...
CTCTGCAATTGCGTTTAATGACTCCATTAAATTCAAAAAGTTCTTATCAGAATCAACGTTCTCTTCACGATGCGCACTGACAACAAAAAACTCATATTCTTTAACCCCTAAACGCGTCAACACATCGGAACTATCAATACCATCACGATAAGTATTCAACACTTCAAACATAGGACTGCCCGTTTTGATAACCATATCTGCCGGTAAGCCTTCACTCAAAAGATAGTCTCTCGCAATGCTACTGTAAGTTAAATTAATATCCGCCATATGGTCAACAATTTTTCTATTAATCTCCTCTGGCACACGTTGATCAAAACAACGATTACCAGCCTCCATATGGAATGTCGGTATTTTTCTACGCTTGGCAGGTAAGAGCGCCATACAACTATTAGTGTCGCCCAAAACAAGCATGGCCTCCGGCTGAATCTCTTCTAAAACTTTATCGACTTCAATGATAACATTTCCAATAGTTTCAGCACCGGTTGTGCCAGCAGCGCCTAAAAAATAATCTGGCTTTCTAATTCCTAGATCATCGAAGAAAATTTCATTTAATTCATAATCATAGTTCTGCCCTGTATGAATCAGAATGTGTTCACAATGCTCATCAAGCTTCTTAAGGACGCATGCAAGACGAATAATTTCTGGGCGTGTACCTACTACTGTTACTATTTTTAATTTTTTCATATTTTATTTAATCTTTTACCTTGCAGGCTATAGTATCAGGATTGTCAGAGTCAAAAATTTCATTTGCCCAAAGCATAACTACTACATCTTCCACTCCAATATTTGTAATATCATGAGACCAACCTGGTACAGTTTCAACAATTTTCAGCTCCTTACCGGAAGTAATAATTTCATAACTTTCATTTGAAATGATATGCCTAAAGCCAAACTTTGCCTCCCCCTGGACAACTAAAAACTTTTCAGTTTTAGAGTGATGATAATGACCGCCCCTAATCACACCGGGCTTTGCGGTAAAAAATGAAAATTGACCACTATCTTTAGTTTTTAGCATTTCTGCAAACATTCCACGTTCATCGCCATACGAAGGTATGGAATAGGAAAATTGCTCAGGAGAAATATAGCTTAGATAAGCTGAATATAGCTTACGAATAAAACCACTACCAACCTTTTCAGTGATAAGTGAATCTCGACTTTCTCTAAAAATCTTAATCTGGTTAGATAAATCTCCTAATTTAATTTTATACTCTGGCCGCACTGATGACACTTTTCCACCACTCCTCTCCCCCTGTATAACCTTAATAAACTCTTCAACAACATCATCTATATAAACCAAGCTCAATTCAAAAGACGGATCATTGACTTGTATAGGAAGATTATGACTTATATTGTGGCAAAATGTAGCAACGACAGAGTTGTAATTAGGTTTACACCACTTTCCAAATACGCCCGGAAGGCGATAAATGTATGTAGAGTTTCCAGTGTCATTAGCCAGATTTTTAATGGCTATTTCAGCACTAAGCTTACTTTTTCCATATAGATTATCATGCTCTGCTTGTATAGAAGATGCTAAGATAATTGGAATATCTTTTTCTATTAAACGAATTTCGTCACAAATTAATGATGTTAATCCAGAGTTTACTAGCTCAAAACAATCTTCGTCTTCAGGCCTATTTTCACCTGCTAAATGGACAATGAAATTTGATTTTTTTATCAAATCAGGCAAATCTTGAATAGAGTTTTGACGAGTGTAAGTTATGGTATTTATACCTAGCCCATTCAAATGGACAATTAGGTTTTTTCCAATAAAGCCATTTGCTCCTGTGACTAATACATTCATTTTACTTATTACTCCTCAGGATCAATAATCTCACCCTTAGAGGCAGCTTGAATAAATCTTAGTTTGTTTAGCAGTAGCTTCATACCCTCAACATCTAATAGCACAGTATTATCTGAATTATACTCATCTGCATTGGTAATGCTTTCCTCTCCAAGATCTACATATTTAGCATAATTCAGATCTCTTAAATCTGGAGGAATTCTGTAATAATCACCCATATCCATAGCGCATGCCATCTCCTCTCTAGACAGTAGAGATTCATATCGTTTTTCACCATGCCTTGTGCCAATAATTCGAGTTGGGTAATTAATCTTGCCCATTAATTCACATAACGCTTGAGTCATATCACCAACTGTTGCTGCTGGAGCTTTTTGTACAAAAATATCTCCAGGCTTGCCATTACTAAAAGCAAATAAAACAAGGTCTACCGCATCATCCAAAGTCATCATGAAGCGGGTCATATTCGGATCAGTAAGTGTCAGCTCTTTTTGCTCATGAATAAGCTCTACAAACAATGGGATGACAGAACCTCTTGACGCCATAACGTTACCATATCTTGTGCAACAAATTACTGTTGAATCACCTCCTTGGCGTGATTTGGCAACAATAACCTTCTCCATCATCGCTTTGGAGATTCCCATTGCATTAATAGGATAGACAGCTTTATCAGTACTCAAACAGATTACACGCTTAACATTAGTATTAATTGCAGCAGTTAAGACATTTTCGGTTCCTATTATATTTGTTTTAACTGCCTCAATAGGGTGAAATTCGCAGGATGGAACTTGCTTCAATGCAGCTGCATGAAACACATAATCCACACCTCTGATTGCATTTATTATAGAATCATAATCCCTAACATCGCCAATATAAAATTTTATCTTATCATTGCTATACTTTCTACGCATATCGTCTTGTTTTTTTTCATCACGGCTAAAAATTCGAATTTCTTTAAAATTTAATCCCAATGACCTTCTCAATACGGCATTTCCAAAGGATCCAGTCCCTCCAGTAATTAACAAAACACAATCCTCAAAAATTAAGCTCATACCATCCTCATTATTTGTAAAATTTAACTCGTTTATCAGGTGTGCCGACCTGTAAAGGAATTTTCACTATTTTCTGTCCAGTAATGTCCATTTCTATCTTTTTATATCCCCAGTAACGATATACCTCAACCCTGAGATGCGACCACATCCAACCTATCCTTCCACACTTCCACGAACCTAAAATTAAATAATGATACACAAACAGTGCTGAATATTTTCCTGGAAACTTCCAAAAATATTTTTTAAGCCACACTCGCCTCTCTAAAGAAGATCCTAATAATTTTGGAATAGCAGCTAACGCACCATTGGTATATTGATTGATTGCCTCAGTCGTCGTATAATTATTTTGTTTAGCGATCCAATGATCTAAATTAGGACTATCATGGTGCTCAAGGTATCCACTTGCCAATTCTAAACCGCCCTCTACAATAGGATGTTCATTTACCTTTACATCTGTAAATCTACAAGAGCCCCTCTTCCACAACCTTAGAATTATTTGTGTAACAGGAAGAATTGAGCCCATAAACCATAATCTACGCTCAATATTAACCCCGGTACAAATATTTTTTTTAATAATTACTTCAAGTGAACTCTTCAGTTCGCTTGAAATTCTCTCGTCAGGATCCAGCTTCATCACCCAAGGATTGCTAATAGGCAGACTATCTAAAGCAAAATTCCATTGACTGCCAAAACCATCAAAATAGCGCTGAACCACATGAACTCCATATTTCAATGCAATATCCACTGTAGCATCCGAACTACAACTATCAACTAGAAAAACCTCTGAAGCCCAGCCAGAAAGATTTTGTAAAACCTCCTCCATGTTGTGCGCTTCGTTAAGAGAGATTAATATTACTGAAACAGGCACAGGCCCGCTATCCCATTTATTTTTAACTATTTTCATGTCACACGCCTCTAAATTATGAGCACTCTACATTGATATATATTGTAACCTAACACAATACTTTTTTTCAAAATCTGGAATTAACCTACATTCATACTTTTTTTACCAGAAAAGGTATTAATTCCCTCATTAATACCAGCTATATCTTCTAAAGAAATTATTTTTAAGAATTTTTAGAAATCATTTCAATTAAAAAATGAAATGTATTTTTATAGTTTTCCTTTAAGGAGTAATTCTTGGATAAATTATAACTAATTTTAGATTTTTTTACTCTGTCACTAACTGAATTAAGAGAATTTTTAATAGCGGACATTATGCTAAAAATATCATCAGAATTAAAATAAGTCCCAGCATCATTAAGAACCTCTGGCATAGGTGATTTACTCGATGAAATAATTGGCAGTCCGGAAGACATTCCCTCTAATAAATCTATTGGTAAATTTTCACATGTGGATGCATATACAATTAAATCACTTGATAAATAAACACTCTTTAATTCTTTTTGGGTTAATAAGCCAGAATAATTTAAAAAATTTCCATTGGGGTCTTCTTTTCTAATAAGGTCCATTAGTCTTTTTTCACTGTTTTTATGTGAAGGACCAATAAAATCAATAGTTATCGGATATCCATCCTTTCTCAACCTTGATATAGCCTCAGCTACATTCCATTGATGTTTAAATGGGGAGACCGAGGAGATGTAAATAATTCTAAATGGGTTATCTAAATTATAATCTTCTATGGAGTGTTGTTTTTTAGGCTTATGATGGTAATCGGAACTTATCCCGTGAGGAATAATCCTACTATTTTTTATTGTTTTTTTAATTACACGCTCAATTCTATTTTTAGCGTACAAAGTCAAAAATATAACGCCATCAGATCTTTTGAAAGAATGTATTTGCAATACTCTTAACAATAAAAACCTTAATATAGATGTTAAATTAAATCTTAACACCTCTTTAATATCAAAAGGAAGCATATTTTGACTCATAGTAACTGTAGGTTCGAATTCTGCAATATTAGTCCCGCCCGGAGAAAATAAAACCCCACAACCTAACTTCCGAGCTTGCTTTCCTAATTGATAATACTGCCATAACAATTTTTTCAAAATAGACTTTTCAAAAACTGGATGGTTGATTTTAATGAGCCAAGGACTCTCTGGCAGTTGCCCTATTAAGTTGCTACCACCCCATATAATAATTTTATCAAATTTATGAATTTTCGGATCCGCATTAGAAACTAGTTTTATTAAATGGGAAGCGCCACCACCAGCGCGTATATTGACAGCATCAATGCCAATTATATTTTTTTTTACATTGTAATTCATATTTTTTTATATAATTAGCCTTCTCTAGAAACCTATGTGTAGTAACGTGAATATCACTCTGAAAATCCTGTAATACTCCCTATCTATTAGCCCTCTACTTGATATTTATTAAAAAATTATACCGACCAAGTTATTGTTATTTTTTGATATTTGACTTTATATATTAGCTTTTCTCATATCTATATAACTATTTAATTATTTAACATATCTCCTGATAAAAACCATCAACAAAGTCAAATAAAGCAGCTTGATCAACATGGAGATACCATAACCGTATGCAGAGAACATCAATATAACAATAAATAGGTGGAATGACTTCATAATTATAGAATTTTCACTACTGATTTTAAAATCAATATATGATAAATACACCATTAGCATAATTACAATCGTGATTGATCCAATTATGCCGTACGCCCAAGTAAGTGAGGCTAATATATTGATACCGCCAACGCTTACTAAATGCTGTAGATAGACGCCAGCATCGCCAATATAATTATTTCCTAATAATTTGTTTAAAAATCCTGGAAAGGTTGCGTAAAGATATTGAACTCTAATTTCAGATGAATCCAGCCACGTAGAGTTATCTAATACGGTCAGAAGCTGGGAAATGCCTAATTCTATTAACGGAATATCGGAAAATGCTATATTATTGAAATAAAGAAATATCCTGTCTAAATTCTCAATAATTCCATTCTCAATTCCTCTATTGAAAACAACTATTCCCGCCAAAAAAAGCACGATTATAATCTTTATTAAGTAGGTTATGAGGGAGCTACCTCTTTTCTTTATCATATAGAAAATAATTGGAGCTATGATCATTGATTTAGAGCCTGTTGCAAGTGAAAAAATGAAGTATAAGATGGCAATTGCACTAATTGTAACTTTACTGCTTACACTAGTAGCATCATATTTAAATGCTAGAATGGGTAGGGCTATTATTGCAATAAGCTGATATGGAAAGAAAATTACCATGGGGTTTCTCACTATATTGCCAGCATCATTGTAGTTGTACGGATTAAAAAAAACATTATTCTCAAGCACAATAACATCATACATAATAAGGGATAAGCACACACCCATAGCGAAGATTGTATACTTTGCACTTTTTTGTGTGCGCTTAATTGGCTTGATAGAGCTCGAAACCTTTTTTTTACGCCTGGAATACACGATCACAATAGCAATTAAACACGCGATAATAACTTCTAGCATATTGACAGTAGTCATTATTGAAATATGTGTCGCATCCGTCAAATATAACAAACCTCCACTTGTATCGCCATCATACGGATCAAACATGTAGACATAAAGTAGTCTTATAAGTAAAGTATTAAAATACGCCAAACTCATCAAAAGTAAAAAACCTTTATTTTTAAATAGTCTTTTAGAAATTAACAGAGATATTGATAACAACACACCTGAAATAATAATAGTGAAACTATCTATCATTTTACAAATTGCATTATTTTTGAGGCTTTTTTAAGATAAAAATTGGCTTAGCTAAGGATATTTTTGAGAATTCGTGCTTTTTTAAAATATCAAAATTATTTGGATGAGAGTTTGAAATTCCTCCAATCATTACATAGATTTCTTTCTCATTACCTTTCAGCACAACCCAGCCCTTAAATGGGAAAAAATCTTTTTCTAATTTAAGCAATAAGTTGGAATTTTCTTTATATTCAGTTAGGAATTCACTATAAAGCATTAGTCTATATTTAGAATTTTTTAATATCTTTTCAATGGTATTTCTATCTAGCGGAATATCCACTGTAGCATGATCACTGGTTAGTGGCATTAGCTTATATTCGATTAAGGGGTTTTCTATACTAATCCCAAAATAATCAGACTTAATTTTAGTGACAATGTCATGATAAAGGGTAGTTTTCTCCATATCTATATCATTTTTATATACAGAGTACCAGTGTATAGAATTAAAGATGTTAAAAATTAACAAGGCAGTAAAAATACTCCTAAGGAGCTTTAATTTTATATTAGGATTTTTTACAATTATGGCAATTGATATTGGCAATATAAGCATGTATAGGTAATACAATCTTGATACTCCAATAGGGGCTAACGGCAAGGAGCTTACAAATAATGACAGTAAGACAAATTTAATAGAGTCTATGCCTGACTTATACAGTGTGTATAAATACAAACCATATCCAATCATGAAGGCAACCAATAAGTAGATTGAATTAACGGCATTTATTGGAAAAATAATATGTAAAAATGTTAATAAAAAACGTAAAAAATATGTAATTATTTGACCTGTATCTCCATAAACTTGAGCCAAGGTTTGATTAAATACGCCCTCTGAAGAAGTGTCAGAATTAGAAAGAAGAATTAAATAAAATAACACATACAGGCTATTTAAAATTAACAGGCTGGAATATCTTATTATTGCTTTCTTAAAATTATTACCATAGAGATATACAGAAGTAAAAATTAGTATTAACGGTAATGACAATGCCAACTCTGAAGTTAATAAAAATAACAACTGGAGTGTAAAAATAATTGAAATATTTAGAAATTGACCTTTCTTTTTACGCTCAAGATTGGAAAATATTATTAATATTACTCCTGTTAGGAATAATATTGGAGCGTAAGCAATATTTATTAACCAATAAAAATGATTTAATATTGGTGTCGTTGTGAAGAAAAAAAATGTACCAAATAAAAATAAAAAATTATCCTTTATAATTAGTCTAAAAAAAATAATTAAAGGTATAGTGGCTAGCAAATTAAACCAGTAGCCAACTACCCTTATTGGAACCTCGAGGTAGGTGCTTACATTATTAGCTGCCATTTGAGCCAACTGCCCTAAAATTCTGAATGTATTTTGAGTGCCGTGCATATCAAGAAACTCCAAATCAAACACTTTTACTAGCATCTGACTGTAGCTCGAAAAACTCCATAATTCAGAGTTCAACCATGGAGTATACGCACCCCTATCATCAGCATAATAAAACCCTAGTTCTAGAATGGGATAATAAAATAAAGCGATTAATATTAACGCGATTAATATATATACAATATTCTGATTAAATAATTTACGCATGCCTATTATTATGGATTATTAAACTTAATAGAGTTATTGTCTTTTCAAGAAAGGTATAAGGTATTTGACTAAATACCTCCAAGGTAATAAACTAGTTGGACTTGCCTTTATTAGTTGCCAAAATATATAAAATATTTTCTTAATTGGCCTTCTCTTTGGCATGTAATAATCCAAATACACTTCGGAAAGATTTGAAAAGATTGCCCTCCCTATTAATCGACACCATAGGTCGTAATCTTGCCCCTTTCTCAATTCATTATTATAACCTCCAACAGCTTGAATTACCGATTTTCTATACATAGTCGTAGGGTGTACAAGTGAACATTTTGTCTTCATCATTTCGACAATTTCTACATGATTTTCTGGAAAATGATAACCTGTATAAGCTTTGCCATCATTGTCGATGACATTTACAGCAGTACCCACTATATCAATGTTTTTATTATTAATCAAATGATCAAATTGTTTTTGCAATCTATTTTTATAGGATCTATCATCAGCATCCATTCGAGCTATAAGATTGCTCTTTGATTTTTGAATAGCTATATTAAGGCTTCTAGCTAATCCCTTATTTACTTCATTTTCAATCACAACAATTCTTTTATCTAGTGCTTTATATTTCTTGATAACTTTTAATGAATTATCTGTCGAACAGTCATCTATGATAATAAATTCAAATTCAGAAAAAGTTTGTAGCAAGATACTTTCAATTGCCCTTTCAACAAGAAATTGCTCATTGTAAACTGACATAACAACTGAAATTTTAATCTTATCGTTCATAATTTATAATTAATTTAACGTTAACTTCTTTCAATAAAGAGGCTAATACTATTTATTTTTTAAAATACATTAAAGACTAGGAGTTTTTCCAAGGATTTTTTTTAAAAAAACAATTATACTGTCGCACCTTGCTTTTCCAAATAAAACTAATGCAACTATATAAATGTAATAATAAATAGTAATACCAAACCCTATTGGATGCAACTTAACTAAGTATTGAAAAAATACTTTTATCCCTTTATCTCTTTGAATAGACAAACTTGGATAAAAATATTTAGACATATCGATTTTTATCTTTTTAGTGGAATTTATTCTGTATTTTTTATCAATAAATCTAGTAATTTTAAAAAATCCATTTAGAAAATTAATTGAATTTTTAATTGTAATTTCGCCTGGAGTATACAAACCTTTTTCACTTTCACTTCCTCCAAAATATGGAACCCCTTCCTCCTTCCCTTCAGTTAAGATTGTATTGAAATATGCGCACCGATGATTAAGCGCCACTTCTGAAAGTAAATAAAGTTGATATAGCAATGTCCCATCAAAATGACTTGTTTGCAAACCCTGTATATAATTTCTATTAATTGTAAATCCTGATATGAATACACTTTTTCTAAAGAGATCCACGTACGTCTCTACCCCTCCTGGAAAAAAAATATTTGAGCTATAATATCTAAAATATTCAATATTTCCATTTTTAAATAATTGCTGATGAGATTTTAAAACATATCCAAGATCTCTATTTTCCCTCAAAAACTTAATCAACTTAATCAAGGCACCTGGCACAAAAACATCATCGTCACCCATAAAAGTTATAAAACTAGATTTAGATTTAGATATGAGCTCTTGTAAATTTTTATCATAACCATAATTAACAATATTTTCGCAATAAATAACTTGATAATTAGTATGTTCGATAAATTTTTTAACGACTTTTGTGATATCTTCTCTTTTGGGACTCTTGTCTTCACAGATAATAATCTCTACATCGCTAAACTCCTTACAGTCAATAGACTCGAGAAGTCTAAATAACTCTGAAGGTCTATTATAAGCAGGGATACAAACAGAAAGCAATTTAGCATCAATATTCATTTAATAATCTTCTTAAGGACTTCTTCCAGAAACATACTAAAACTCCATATTCATCAAATATTTTTTTATTTTCTATAAAAACATGTCTCGGTCTTTTAGCAGGCGTTGGATATTGCTGTGTTGTAATAGGATTAACCTTGCAATCTATCTTTGCTATTTTAAAGATTTCTTTAGCAAACTCATACCAACTTATCTCACCCTCATTTGAGTAATGATAAATCTGAGTCGTTTGATTCTCTTCTCTAAATTCTTTACTCTTTATAATTTCTAATATTGCGCCTGCTAAATCAGTCACATAAGTAGGAGAGCCTATTTGATCACTGACTACGTTTAACTCATCTCGTTCTTTACCTAGTCTTAACATGGTGCTAACAAAGTTATTACCAAACTCTGAATACACCCAACTGGTTCTAATAATAATGGCGTCAGTTAGCATTATTTCTTGTAATGCCTTCTCTCCTGCTAGCTTGGTTTTGCCATAAACATTGATCGGATTGGTTTCGTCTGTCTCTTTGTAGGGCTTGTTACTTTCTCCATCAAAAACATAATCAGTAGAAATGTGTATTAATTTGGCTTTCTGCTCTTTGACGATCCCGGCTAATTGTTTAATTGCTAAATGGTTAACTTGGTTAGCAAGCTCTTGCTCTTTTTCTGCTTTATCGACTGCCGTATAGGCTGCGCAATTAATAATGATATCAAACTTATTATGATTATCAAAGTAGTTGATAATACTATTATTGTTACTCAAATCTAACTCTTCCCTTCCAACAAAGATAAATTCATTAGAGGGTAGGTTGTCACCATTGGTTGTATTAACTATTTTATTAATGGATTTACCTAACTGGCCGTTTTTACCGGCAACTAGTATTCTCATGATTGTTGGTTATTCAAACAAATCTTTAGCATTCGCTAAAGATGGGTGGATTTTATCTTTATTTGAGAGTTGTAACTCTTCTGCTGATAATTGCCAATCAATTTTAAGTTGGGCATCATTAAAAGCAATGCCTCGATCATGCTCAGGTGCGTAGTAGTTATCTACTTTGTAAGCAAAGGTAGCGCTATCACTTAATACAATGAAGCCATGTGCAAAACCGTGCGGTACAAATAACTGATGCTTGTTCTGTGCTGTTAGTTCTACAGACACATGCTGGCCGAAGGTAGAGCTAGACTTTCTAATATCAACAGCTATATCTAACACCCTGCCTTCAATCACTCTGACGAGTTTAGCTTGAGTGTAAGGTGGTAGTTGATAGTGAAGGCCTCGAAGCACGCCTTTAGCTGATTTGGACTCATTGTCCTGTACAAAGTTAACTTGGTATCCGATAGCCTCTTCAAACAAATCCTGCCTAAAGGTTTCTATAAAGTAACCTCTGTCATCACCATGTATCGTGGGTTCAATGAGTATTACATCTTCAATTGACTGAGGGGTAAACTTCAATTCACTTCCTCTGCACGTCTCAGTAAGTATTGTCCGTATTGATTCTTAACTAAGGGCTGAGCTAGCTCTATGAGTTGCTCTTTATTAATGTAGCCTCTTTCAAAAGCAATCTCTTCAATACACGCTACTTTTAAGCCTTGTCTTCTCTCAATGGTCTCTATGAATGTTGAAGCTTCTAATAGGCTCTCGTGTGTACCTGTATCAAGCCAAGCATACCCTCTACCCATAAGTTCAACGGTTAGACGTTCTTCACTTAAATACATTTGATTAACGGTAGTAATCTCTAGCTCACCCCTATCAGAGGGTACGACTTCAACAGCCTTCTTAACGACATCATTAGGATAAAAGTAAAGACCGGTTACTGCGTAATTACTTTTAGGAGTTTCTGGTTTTTCTTCAATGCTAAGTGCTTTACCGGTGGAATCAAAATCAACTACACCATAACGCTCTGGATCATGCACATGATAGCCAAATACGGTCGCTATGTTTTTATC
>Ga0233441_1002963_pt1 | contig 11916 bp, 9 predicted proteins | sample SI_123_September_4_FD_182781 | JGI IMG/M metagenome (GOLD analysis project Ga0233441, IMG submission 182781) | Seawater microbial communities from Saanich Inlet, British Columbia, Canada - SI_123_September2016_135_MG | ecosystem: Environmental > Aquatic > Marine > Inlet | place: Canada: British...
AATGCTGATAAGAAATTGAAAAAATCTGGTATTAAGGCAAATGGTTTTGCGGCTCCTTTTGGAGATTGGAATTCCTCGTTGGATGAAGCTCTGCAAAAAATGGAGTTGAAATATTCTTCTGAATTTGCACTCGATTATGATGATCTTCCATTCTACCCATATCATGAGAATAATTTCTCAGATGTTCTGCAAATTCCGATACATCCAATAAGTTTAGGAAGGTTACGTCGTTCCCATTTTACAGAGGAAGAGATGCTTCAATATTATATAGATATAATTGAAGAAAAAATACGATCAGAAGAACCTGTTCTCATTTATCATCATCCACATCATAAACATCTTGCTGTATTTGAAAAAGTAATCCAATATATAAATTCTAATAATTATGGGAATATGAATATGCTGGAATTCTGTGATTGGTGGAGAAATAAGTATGAACTGAATCCTGTGTTTGAATATGAGAATAATATAATATCAGCTAAATATTCTTCTGATGAGGTATTCATAAGAGTTTCAACAAGAAAATGTTATGCAATTCTACAAAAGGGAGAATATCAAATTAGTGAAAGTGGTCTAGAACTACATCCAAAGATTAAATTCAAGAATGATGTTAAGAGAATCCGCAAATTCCATTGGCGGGATATCTTATATAATTATGAATCAAAAAGAAGCAAAAAAGCGTTTAAATAATCAGGGAAAATTATGAGAATACACTTAGCTAGTTATCAGTCAATTATGTTGAATCGTGGTGGACCAACATATAAGTTGCTCCATACAAAAAAAGCTTTAGAAGAACTCGGTGTTGATGTAAAGTTATTTGATATGTGGGATTTCAATTTAAAGCTTTCAAAAGATGATCTTGTTCATATCTTTCTTGCAAATATCAGTACATATTCTCTTGCTACTAATTTAAAGTTATATAATGCAAAATACGTTGTGAATCCAATAATTTTCAGTAATCATCCTGCTTGGAAAATTAAGTTATATCAGAAGCTGGAAAAACCTATCAATAAACTATTTATCCGTTCAATGTCAGATTATAAAATTACTAATCTAATTTGTAACAATGCAGAGAAAATTCTTCCAAATACAATTGATGAGGGAGATTTACTTGTTAAAGGTATGAATGTAAATAGAGATAATATGCAAGTTATCCATAATGGGGTAGAAGCGCGTTTTGCAGATGCGAGTGCGAGTTTGTTCCCAAAGAAATACGGTTTGAAAGATTTTATTCTTTATGTGGGGCATTTGGGTCCCGATAGAAAAAATGGACGAAATATCATCAAAGCTTTACAACAAATTGATCATCCAGCTGTAATAATTGCAGATATTTTGCATAATGCTGAAGGTGAATGGTGCAGGAAAGAAATTGATAGAAGTAAGAATATCACACTTATAGAGTGGCTGAACCATGATGATCCTCTTTTTGCATCTGCTTATGCTGCATGTCATACTTTTATTCTTCCTACCAAATTTGAAACACCTGGAAGAGCAGCTCTAGAGGCAGGTTTAACAGGAGCAAATATCGTAATAACCCCTCATGGTGGCACTAAGGAATATTTTGGGGAGTTCGCGGAATATCCTAATCCAAACTCTGTTACATCAATTCAAAATGCAATTGAATTAGCTTTGAATAAAAAGAAAACTTTAGATTTAAGTAATCATATAAAGAAGAATTTTATATGGCCTATTATTGCAAAAGAGACTTTGAAAATGTATAAAAATGTATTAAAAAAATGAAACATTATTTAAAAAAAACAATCGATTATGCAGCAGGGAATTTTTTCAATAAAGTTCTGCTAATCCTGTTGCTACCGATTTTCACACATTTTCTTTTACCCCAAGAGTTTGCTGTATATACAAATCTGATGATCTTCTTTTCATTTGCTAGTCTCATTTATTTATTGGGTATCCATCAAGCTATTTTCTCACACTTTTATGATGTAAAAACCGTAGAATACCAATTCTCCCTGATCTCATCGATCTATGTAATCTTAACTGTATTTGGATTTGCTCTCTCAATTCTGATTATCTTGTTACGAAATGAACTTTCTTTACTGGTTCTAAGATCAACAGATTACTCACATCTATTTTACTATATTGCAATTATACTTTTTTTTAATATGCTCTTCTCAATCAGCCTTAGTCTTATGAATATTATGGAAAGGTCGCGACAATATGCGATAATTAGTGCACTTCAAAATGTTATTGTGTTACTGCTTATTATTCTATTTTCTATTAATAATAAATTCTCAGTTGAATATTACTTTATTTTTTTGGCAATTGCTTCTGTAATTGCTTCTTTTGTTGGAATAATCCAGATCATTAAAATAGTGAAGAATTTTCAGGTTCCTAAGAAGGAAAAAAAATATTTCTCTTCTGCTATTGTTTCATCAATGTTAAAATTTGGTATCGTTATGATTCCCGGAACAATATCAATGCTTATTTTACAAGCATCTGATAGATATATGCTTACATATCTTTCTGCAAATACTATGCATGATGTTGGTATATATTCGGCAGGATATAGAATTGGCATGATAATGCATTTCTTGGTTACAATGATCAGCTTGGTTTATCTGCCTTATGCAATGAAGATCGCAAAAGAACCACAGGCTCAGTCGATAAACAGAAGTATGTTCAAGTACTTTGTCATATTTGGTTCATTGTTCGGATCTTTAATCATTATTTATTCACAGGAAATTTTTAGATATATTATTGATTCAAATTATCTTACATCATACAAAATTGTTTTTGCTGGTGTGATATCATCATTTTTGTATGGGATTTTCAATATAATAAACATTAATTATTATGCTAGAAAAAAAGCAGGAAATATTACACTTGCAGTAATTTTGGGATCAATAATTAATATTGCCTTGAATTTCTTTCTTATTCCTAAATATGGGATTTTTGGAGCAGGAATAGCATCGATTATTTCCTATTTATTTATTGTAATATTCAACTATTTCATTGCAGCTCATTTATATAAGTTTAGGTATCCAGTTTTACTTATTTTTGTTGGATTGATTATACTTTCCAGCGCAACATTATTCAATAATTATCTCCAGTTAAATTTGGAATTATTTATAATTAAAACAATTGTTGTTATTGGAATTCTTGGAACTGCATTTCTTATTTCTAAGAAAGATAAACAGATCCAAAAGTTGATTAACATATTGAAAGAAGACAGAAAGAAATGAGTATAGAATTAGAGAATAATTATGAAAATTGAATTTAATACAGATTTGTTGGTTATTTTCGAATCGGATAATGATCAAGTTTATATTATTGATTCCAATATTTATGAGCTTTATAATGAACTATTTAATTCAATAAAAGATCACAAACGTATCTTTATTTACAATGCAAATGAACACACAAAAAACTTTGATACACTTAACAAAATTTATGATTTCCTATATAATAATAAAATAAATAGGAATAGTATGATTTGTGGTATTGGTGGTGGAATCACAACCGATATAGCCGCCTTTGCTGCCTCTACATTTAAGCGAGGTTGCCGTTTAGTTCTCATTCCTACAACTCTATTAGGAATGATAGATGCCTCTGTTGGTGGCAAGACAGGAATCAATTATAGTAATATAAAAAATGGAATAGGAAGTTTTTACAATGCTGAAAGAATCATCATAAACTCTGATTTTATAAAGACACAAAAAGAAGCAAATTATAGGGATGGTTTTGTAGAAATTGTAAAGATGTCATTCATACCACAATCAAATTTGTGTAATCTCCTTTCTGAGCAGCAAAGTATTCAGAAGATTATTAAGGAAGCGATCAGAACAAAAGTAGAAATATGTAGTAACGATCCTCATGATAGATCATCGAGACGATTATTGAATTTAGGACATACTTTTGGGCATGTACTAGAATCTGTTTCAAATTATGAAATCTCTCATGGAACAGCAGTTGCAATTGGTATTAGAGCAGCTGCAAAATTCAGTTTGCAAGAAGGATTTATTACACAGGAAATACTAAAACAAATTGAAGAGAGATTAGATAAATATAGTCTTCCTGTATCCTTTCATTCTAAGTACCTTCCTCAAATTTCCAAGATTGGTAAATCCATTTTGAAACAGGATAAAAAAGCAGATGGTAAAATTAACCTTATATTATTTAATGGATTTCAAAGTTTAATTATTCATAGAGTTGATAATAGTTTAGAGATCATAAAAACTCTTTGTGAGTTTGCCAATGTTTAAGCATAAATATACAAAAGCACAAAATCTAAAATATCTACTCTCTTATCCTGCAAGTTTAATGCAGCTTTTCTATCCAACATCAAAGCGTGAAAATGGGATAAGTGTAATGATAAGGGTAAAAGATGAAGAGGAGTGGATAGCTAAATCACTACTTTCTCTTAACGAGTTTGCTGATGAGGTTGTTGTTGTAAATAATAATTCGACTGATAATACATTAACCGAAATTGAATCAATTAGATCACGATTGAATTATAAATTAATTGTTGAGGATGAATCGTCAGATAATATTTGTGTTGTTAGTAATCATGCTCTTTCTTTAACATCGTATAGATGGATATTTCGGTGGGACTCTGATTTTATAGCACATACTTTAGGAGAGAAGAATATTAGAAATCTTAGAAGTTTTCTGCTAAAGTTAAATCCTAAAAAGCACTACTTGATCTATCCAATAACGTTCAGCTTTGCTGGTGATCTATTCCATGTAAAAACTGGAAGTGAAACAAATTCTGAGGGTTATATCCATACTTGGCATTCAAAGCTGAAGTATATGAAAAAGGGAAAATACGAATCATTACAAGTTCCATTTTTTTATAAGATAGAAAGACTTAAGAAAATTTTCTTTATTCACATTGGAAGTGCTAAACCACTAAAGAAAATTCTGCACCGTTTTTTCTGGTTGTACTGGCAGTTTCACTTGAAAGATTTCTCGGAGATAGATCAATTTATTGAGTATGAAGCAAAGCAGAAATGGAACGGTTTGAAACCGGAAGAAATTGCTGTGAAAGAGTTTCAAAGGTTGATCTTACCAATAAGAAAGTTTAATACTAGCGAATTTGGAAGTTATCCTGAAATCATGCAGAATGACGTTAAAGAATCAAAGTTAAAAGTAACTTACAAAGATGGGAAACCATTTAGCAGAAACGATTTTAAGGGAAATACTAACTAATAAACCATTCCTACAATTTTCTCTAAAAACTCAGCATCAATTTCATTAAATGAATCAAGCTCTTTGCTATCCACATCCAGTACTGCTACAATCTTATTATTTTTCCAAATAGGAATTACGATCTCCGAAGCAGAACGACTGTCACAGGCTATATGTCCGGGGAATTTGTGGACATCAGGAACGATCTGAATTTTCTTTTCATCGATCGCTGTCCAGCACACACCGGTGTGCTTCTCTAAAACCAGACAAGCAACACTTCCTTGATAGCAACTAACAGTCAGCTCTCCATCTATTAATCGATAAAATCCCGTCCAGAAGAAGTACTCGAATTTATGATGCAGGATTGCTACGATAGTACTCATCCTACCTAATGGATCAGTTGTCTTTTGTATCAGCTCCTCGATTTGAATGAGAACTCTTTTATATCGTTTAATCTTTCTACTTCTCTCCATTATTTCCTCTTTCTATAAACCGGAGCTAAAGTAAGTGTCATTGTTTTTGGTGTCAATTCTCTTAATAATTCAGCTCGTAATAGTTTTCTGGCTTCAGGGATTTCACAACGTAATCTAACAACAGAATTTTGATCAAGTTTACTCAATTCAGCTTCCAATAGATTTCGTAATACTTTTTCGTCTTCAGTTAATTTTGTAATATCAATTCTCACCATTGGTCGAGTGGGGAGGATGTGAAATTTTGTTTCAACTAGTTCCCAATTATTTTCCAATTCATCAAATATGAGCTCATAAAATCCTTTTTCCTCAGTCATTTCTACAATTGAAGTACGTTCAGTGGAACCGGGATAGATTACTGGAATCTGTTTTTCTTCTTTCTCATAATGGAAGATCTGCGCTCTGTGAATATGACCGGAAAGGATAGCATGATAATCTGCAGGTAGCATTTCCAAGGGTAAAACATCAATTCCATATCGGAACGTAAAACCTTCAATCTGTGATTCCTGAATCGCCTGATGCATAAGAAGTAACTTAATATCTACTTCAGGATTTCCATCAGTTGCTTCTGCGAAAATATGCTCAAATTGCAGCTTGATTCCGTTCCTAATATTTGGAAACCCCGTAATCCCAATTATTGCATTTTTCTTCTCGAAAAAGAAAGTGGATGGTTCATCAAAAATGTGAATATTTTTATGATTCATTAAAATAGATGTTGGAAGAACAGAGCGTTCATGATTTCCAGGAACAATAATAAAAGGAATTCCATTTTTAGCAAAATCGTAAAGAACATCATAAGCTTTATCTACAATTGGAGCCGGAACTTTACTGCGAAAGAAGAAGTCTCCTCCATGTAAAACCAGATCGGCTTCTGCTTCAACTGCATAATCCAGAACTCTTTTGAAATTATCAAAGAAGTCATCACCACGCCTTCTCTGCTCAATTTTTGGTCTGATCGGATAATCAACACCCAGATGCGTATCAGCAAAAAAGACAATTTTTAACATGGTTTAGAGGATCATATTTTTTGTATAAAGATTGTAGTAATATTCTTTCTTTTCCATCAATTCAGTGTGAGTTCCCTCTTCCATAATCTTACCTTCGTTGATCACATACAGTAGATCTGCATTGCGGACTGTAGAGAGTCTGTGAGCAATAATGATGGTTGTTCTATTTTGGGAAAGCTCTTCCATTGCTGCCTGGATATAAGCTTCGGATTCGGTATCCAATGAAGATGTAGCTTCATCAAAAATGAGTATTGGAGGATTTTTAAGGAATGCTCTGGCAATTGATATCCGCTGCTTTTGTCCACCGGAAAGTTTTACTCCTCGTTCACCAGTGAGTGTGTCGAATCCTTCTGGCAGCGATTGGATAAACGTTAGGATATTAGCTTTTCGTGCAGCTTCTATTACTTCTTCTTCAGTAGCAAGTGGATTTCCATAAATTATATTTTCACGAATTGTAGTATCAAACAAAAACACATTCTGCTGAACAATTCCAATATTTTTTCTTAACGATTTTTGTTTAAGATCCATAATATTGTTACCATCAATAGAGATCGAGCCTTTCTGTGCTTCATAAAAGCGTGGGATTAGTGATGCGATTGTGGTTTTACCTGCTCCCGATTCACCTACAAGAGCAATGGTCTTCCCAGCTGGGATTACCATATTTATATCTTGTAAAACCCAACTTTCTGATGAAGTATATTTAAAAGTAAGGTTTTCAATATTGATAGTTCCTTTTACACTTTCAAGAGCTTTTGCATTTTTATTGTCTTTAATATCCGGTTCAATATCCATGATCTCAATGAATCTTTCAAAAGCTGTAGAACCTTGCTGGAATTGCTCAGTGAAATGTACTAACCTTTCAATTGGTCTTAAAATAAAGTTCACATAAAGTGTGAATGCAAGCAAATCGATGACATCTATCTTGCCTTGATAAATAAGAAGGACACCACCTCCGATAACAACAAGATAATAAAAATCAGTTAGGAAGGTCATACCGGCAAAATATGTGCTCATGATCTTATACATCTTCTCTTTTGCACGTTGGAAAGAAAAATTGATATGACCGAATTTTTCCATTTCCAGATGTTCATTGGTAAATGATTTCACCTCACGAATTCCCTGGACAGAGTTTTCTACAGAGCTGTTAATATCTGCAATTCGCTTTCTTACAAGGCGAAATCCGCCTTTCATGCGATGACCGTAAGTTAATCCCCATACTATAAGAAGTGGAACCGGAATCATGGCGATAAAAGCAAGTGAAACATTGTAATGGAACATGGCAATGAATGAACCCAAAATCATGAAAATTGAGATGATCAGATCTTCGGGAGCGTGATGAGCAACTTCTGCTATCATATTCAAATCGTTAGAAATACGTGACATGATATGCCCAGTTTTCACATTATCAAAATAATTGAAAGATAATTTTTGCAGATGGGCAAACATATCTGATCTCATATCAGATTCCATTCGTACGCCCATTATATGACCCCAACGAATACGGATGTATGTGAATAGTGATTTGAAGATAATGATTCCCAGCATTATGAATATCAGAGTAAAAATGCCGTTTAAATCCTTATTAGGAATATGAACCTTGAGTAGTGTGCGGGTGAGCATTGGCATGAAAACAGAAAGAATAGCAGCCAAGAAAGCAACGGTCATATCTAAAATAAATAAAAATTTATGAGGTTTGTAATATTTAATAAATCTTTTTAACATAATTTTTCCTATAGATTATGTCATCCTGAGCGTAATCGGAGGATAACAGAGATTAACTATTTACGAACTTCTTTGATAAAAGCTTCAACTTCAGGAATTCCACCTTGATAAACAAGATAACCATTATAAGGTTCACGTTTAGTAATCTCATTTGCAATTGGTGTAAGCATTAACTCTTTTACTTTTTCAGGATCATCTGTTTGACCCAGTGCCCAGCTTAGTTTAACGATCGCAACTTCAGGAAGCATATTTTCCCCAGGAATAATTCCATAATTCATCAGATCTCTTCCCGTATCATAAACGAACATATGAACATAACCCCATAAAGTTTGCACTGTCATATAAATTGGAATTCCCAATTCCTGACATTTTTTTATAGCCGGATATAAAGGTTTATTCACATGACCCAATCCCGTTCCTGCAATTACAATCCCTTTATAGCCATCATCTATGAGCGAGTAGATCATGTCCGGCTGCATATTTGGATAATAATATAGCATTGCAACTTTATCTTCATAATATGGCAGAATAGTTACATTTCTATCGTTTCTTCTACGATTATAATTTTGCTTTATTGGTGTTATTTTATCACGAGTTACTGTTGCAATTGGTACTTCTCCAATTGTACGGAATGTGGAACGATATGATGAATGCATCTTTCGCACGCGTGTACCCTGATGTAACAATCCGTATTCATCTGAGGTTGGACCGAACATACAAACCATAATTTCTGCAATATCCGATTTTGCAGCAGCAGTAGCAGCATGCATCAAGTTTAGAGCAGCATCGGAGGAAGGACGATCTGAAGAACGTTGAGAACCAACTAGAACTATTGGGATTGGTGAATTTTGGATCATGAAAGAGAGTGCAGCAGCTGTGTGGTGCAGTGTGTCTGTTCCATGCCCGATAATGATTCCATCTACACCTTTTTCAATTTCTTTACCAATAGCTATTGCCAAAGTTTTATATTGTTCTGGGCCCATATTCTCACTGAAAACTGCAAATAATTTTTCAGTTTCCAAATTACAAATATCTGCAAGCTCCGGAACTGCACCGTATAATTCTCCAGGAGAAAAAGCTGGAATTACTGCACCAGTTCTGTAATCTAGACGGGATGCAATTGTGCCGCCAGTTCCAAACAGTTTTACCTTGGGTTGACCTTCGGTGAAAGGGAATTCTTTTTCGGGGATTTTGTAATGTGCTTCTTTGTAGCCAACCTCTTTCATGTCAGTTATTGTGCTGGTGTCGATCCCCACATTATAACCAGTTATAAGTTTTAGAACGATATGTTTATCATCGTCATTTTCTGAGCGGGGGAGAATGATCCCGCTAAAATCACCACGAGTAGTTTTAACTTCAGCATCACTCCACACACGTATATTGAATTTCTTAAGAATTTCTACAGCATCACCTTTGTAGCCTTTGAAGATGTCTATCATTTTGCACCTCCCTCATTTAAAGAATTCCGAACAAATTTGCTCAGTTCCTTTAGGGGAATATTACCTAGAGCGATCGGTCTTAAATTTCCCATGATCCATTTCTCTGCAGCTAATGGATTTTTAGATTTATTAATTTTTGGGAACATTGATTGTAAACTGCTAACATTCTTAAAAATAGCTTCTTTTTTATAATTCTCAAATTCTATTGAGTTAAGGACTGATTCAAATTCCATTTGGGAATGTAAATAAATTATTGGCAAAATAGATTTTACAAGATCAAAAGAGAGTTTTTTCTCAATAATAAATTGGAACATATCGTAAACTTTTGTGTATGGGAAGGGAACATCAGGAATCAATTGCCCTTCAATATGCTTGAGCGTATGCGCAAAAGTTGTAGCAACATATTTGGAATCTATCTTCAGGTCATTGTTGATTCTTTCAATTTCTGGTACGAGATTATTCCTAAGAATATAATGATAGCAATCTTGGGGAACTTGCCATTTTTTTAGTTGTTCCAAGCGTTGCTCTAAGTCTACAGGTAGCTCTTTTCTCTGCTTTTCAATATACTCATCTTCAATTGGAATTGGAGCGGAATCTGTATCCGGGTACATTCTATCAGCGCCTGGTAGAACACGTTCAAAGATAGTCGTTCCATCTTTCAGAGCTTTTCTTGTTTCATTTGGAACGCCTTCAAATGCCATTCTACAACGTTCTTCGATTGTCTCACAAGCAGTTTGAACATCTTCTTGCGGAGCCCAGAAAACTATCTGTGCGTCATTTGTTCTGCAGTTAAGTAATTTAGAGCGTTGTTTTAATAAAGCTTCACTGAAAACAGGATTCATGTCTTCCGAATGCACATAATTTGGCTTCTCTAAACAAGCGATTACTTTTAATCTTCCTTCAAGTTCATCTGCAAAAGTTTTTTTAGGCTGCAGAAAATGAGATAAAATTCCTTTAAATTCTGGAAGGTTGCAGGCAACCAATTTCCAGCCATTATTCATTGCATCTTTTATTGGTTCATATCCAATATCAGAAACATCGAAATCAACATTCTTGAAGAGAGGTTTCCATTTTTTTGTGTCTGGTATACGTTTGTTCAACTCATCCTTTATCATCAATAATGCTTTTTGGCGGAAAGCTTCATTATGAGTTAATTCAGGTATCCATATATTATGTGAAACTCCTTTAATCTCTACCCGAGTTCCACCTGTTATGCTCACATTCACATCTTCTCTTCCTGCACCAATGCCTACACGAACTTTTCCGGAACTTCTATTTAAAAAGCGTATGTACTGCGCAGCTTCTAAAACTTCATCTGGTGTTATCATCTCGGGGTAGGTTACTGTCTCAATAAGTGGAATCCCCAATCTGTCTGTTTGATAGGTCCTTTCATGACCAATATCAGAAACCTCGCGGCAAGAATCTTCTTCTATACTTAATTGTATAATTCTAATCTTCTTTTTCTTGAGTGGAATAACGCCTTCAATACCAATAATTGCGGTTCTCTGGAAACCAGTTGGGATACTGCCATCGAGATATTGTTTACGTGTAATATGTAATTCTCCAACAATATTCAATTTTAGCTGAAGAGCGATCTGTACAGCATAATCAATAGCCTCTCTATTTATTGGGAATGGAGGTGTGTCATCAACATCATAAGTACAGGTAGTTTCGTTTTTAATGCGGTAAGTAATATTCTTTCTGGTTCGGAATTCCATAAGTGCAGTGCCATCATAAGTTCCCATTTCAGATAGAGTTGGACGCATATGACGGATAATTTCTGCATCGTAATCTTCAAAATCGCTATATAATCCTGCAGGGCATCTGCAAAATAATTTCTCTTTTGTATTTAGCTGTTGATGAACTTCTAATCCACTCATGAATCCAAGTTCCTTATAGGTTTTTAGATGTGTTTTTTTGCGGGGAGTGTATCCTACTTTTTTCTTGGAGTTATTATAGTTTTTTTCTGCTTTAAAATCTTTACCCATTCTATTCTTCCCAGATACTTTTTTTAGCAAATTCGAAAAAGGGAAGACATTGTGTCAATGATATTAATGGATAACTTAAAAAATGTTTTTCTATGTGGTTTGGAACTAACACATAATCAAAGCAACAGCAACACCGAGAATA
>Ga0233441_1002972_pt1 | contig 11895 bp, 11 predicted proteins | sample SI_123_September_4_FD_182781 | JGI IMG/M metagenome (GOLD analysis project Ga0233441, IMG submission 182781) | Seawater microbial communities from Saanich Inlet, British Columbia, Canada - SI_123_September2016_135_MG | ecosystem: Environmental > Aquatic > Marine > Inlet | place: Canada: British...
TAGGCACTGGAAATGGCTATTCAGTGCTTGATATGGTTAAAGCTTTTGAAAAAGCTTCAGCTAAAGAGGTGCCTTATCAAATAGTAGATAGAAGACCTGGTGATATCGCTACTTGTTATGCCGACCCTGATTATGCTGAAGAAAGGTTAGGCTGGAAAGCAGAATGTGAGCTAGATGAAATGTGTGAAGATACTTGGCGTTGGCAGTCACAAAATCCAGATGGATACCCAAGGCATAGATAATGTTTAATAAAATTTTAAAAAGTTGTCAGAGGTTTTGGGGTGGTTAAATGATTTAATAGTCATTTAAGAAATTTCCAATATTTAATATACGCAGTATTAGCTTTATGCTAATAGTTAATAACATCTCAAAAAAAATATTAATGTATAATCCTATTATTACCAAAATTAATAATAGATACTATGGACAATTTTTTAAAATTAGTAACTAACAGAAACAGTTTAAAATCACTAACCAAAGATTTCTATATTGACGAATTAGAAAGATTCACTCTTAATCTAAATGTTATTATCAAACAGCGTAAAGAGCAAGAATTAAAACGCAAAGAAAAAAACAAAGAAAAAATACAAAAAATTGAAAATATAAAGCTACTATTAGCAGAACAAGGCCTAAGCATTAACGATCTAATGGATGATCCACTGCATCAAGCCAAAAAACCCATCAAAGCCAAAACCAAGCTACCACCCAAATACAGACTGGTTGACTTAGATGGAACCACCCACGAATGGACAGGCAGAGGCTTACCACCCAAAGCATTCAAGCAGCATTTTGACAGAGGTCACACCAAAGAAAGCTGTTTGATTATTAAAAATATTTCACTTTAATTAGGAAGTATTAAGAAGCTAACCACACAAATCAGTCAGAACTTCTCCCTAACTTTTCAAAGAGCACCTTCAGGCTATCCCTTCAATACGGAATAACAATACCATATTCTTTTTTTTATCTTGGCCTTGCATAGCAAGCTGTAATACGGTCTTGAGGCTGGAGCTGGATATTGATAGTTTTTTAATGGACTTACTTTGCAGTTAATATTACTTACTACTCTTTATCATACTTATATAAGCCTTTAATACAATTTTTTCATCAAATTCATTTTCCATTTTAACCCTACTATATTCACTCATTTTAACTTTTTCTTTAAAAGGTAAATCTATAAACTTAATCATACTTTTCACAAGACAATCTGAATTTTTAACCTCACATTTATATCCATTCTTATTTTCATCTACCACTTCTTTACAGCCAACATTTCTAGTAGTAATAATTGGTTTACCCATAGAAGCAGATTCTAAAAGTGATCGAGGTACACCTTCTCTATAGTATGATGGTAAAACAACACACGACGTATTAGCAATTATTTTTGGCATATCATCAGGAGAAACTGCTCCTAAATAAATAATATTATCATTTTTTAGATATATATTTAATTTTTCTAAATCTATATAATCTTTTTGTTCTTTTTCATGTTCGCCTACAATATAAAACTTAACATCATAATCTTTATCTAATACATTTTTAGCTGCTTCTAAATAGTATTCTATACCTTTCTCTTTTAATAGTCTACCAATAAAAAGGAACTTTATAAATGGGCCATCCAATAAAGGAGAAAACACATACTTTGATAAATCAACACCTGATCCAGGGATTCTATATGCTCTATCTTTTTCTACGATTAAATTATTCAAAAAAAGATTCATATCGTCATAGTTTTGAAAAAAAACTCTTTGAGACTTACTTAGAGAAATTTTATAAAGAAACTGAATAAATCTTTGAAATAATCCATCGTTACTAAATGCTTTTCCAGCTCCAGCAATGTTATTTATTACTTTTACATTTGTAAGTTTAGCAGCGATACTAGCAAATATATTTGGCTTGATTGTGTAGTGTAAACTAAATTCAGGATTATATTTACTAAAAGCTTTATATATCTCATATATGGTTTTTAATTCTTTTAATGGATTCATCCCGTATTGAGATATATTAATATGATGATGTTCAATACCTTCTTCTTTAAGTTTATCAACATATCCATCTTTAGGACTTATAACTATTACTCTGTAACCTAATTTCTTGATCTCCTTAATTAGGTTAATTCTAAATTTATATACATAAGAAGTTGTATTGTAAACGATTGCAATATATTTATTCATTATAGAAGATTTCCTTCATCGTTTTTTTCCAAGAAAACTTAGATAAATAAGTAGAGTTATCAATAATTTTATCCTCTTTTATATAATTTATAATTTCTTTTACTGCATCATTTATATTAATTTCTGGATTTATGAATAAAGAATTATCGGGAGCAATTTCAATTAATGAACTTCTATTAGAAGTAATTATTTTCTTATTAAATCTTGCTGCTTCAAGTAAAGGAAGACCGAACCCTTCGTGCTTACTCAAAAAGAAAAAAGCATTACAATTTATATATAGCTTTTCTAATAACCTATCCGACACACTACTTATTTGTATGATTTTATCATTATTCATCTCTTTTATATAATGGTTATAATCAAAATATATTTTTTCTTTATTGCCTACAATATAAAAATATAAATCACTATTTTCCTTTGAAATTTCATTAAATATATCAATCATTTTCTTTAGATTTTTATGTGGCCTCCTATCCCCAACATACAATAAATATTGTCTTCTATTTATAATATTCTCTTCTTTATCTTTTGATGATTCATTATTTAGAAATAAATCATCAAAAGAATCTAGATAAACAACTTTAATTTTATTAGAAAATTTCTCATTCACAAACTCTAATAAATCTTTTCTTGTGGCATTTGAAATAGTAATACATTTTACATTTCTCTTACTAATATTATGTTTAATAATATTAGTAAATACAAAGTTCTTGATTATCCTATTTTTCTTTAAACTATAGAAAAAATCTTTTATTCTATCCTTGTCGTGTTCATGATAAAAATTCTTTTTTGAAAAGACATCATGAACCATAAATATTGTTCTAATATTTATCCCTAATGGTAAATCAAAATGTGGATAAAAATAAATATCAGGTTTATTTTTATTAACATATTTAGTGACTTTTAAATTTTTTATCAAATTAAATAATGGTGCATCAATATAAATAAACTTTACTTTATTTGATATGTGATTAGATATTAAACCAACAATTTCATTATCTTTATAATCTGTACTAGAATCTAACAATATTTCTAATTTATCAAATTTATCAAATTTTATTAATTCAAATAAAATTGTAAAAGTAAGCCTTCCAAGACCGCTATATTTATTTTTTATATGCCTTGCATCAAAAACTATATACATATTTTTCCCTTCTTATAGTGTTTTTCTTCTTCGTATATTAAAATATCAATAATATCAAAAAAAGAATCAGTGTATTCCCAATTTAAAATTTTTTTTGCCTTAGAATTATCTCCAATAATCTCATATACTTCATTTGGTCTAAAAAGATTTTCATCTACATAAATTAAATCTTTATCTATATTAAGCTTTTTGAAAATATATTCAACAATATCTTTTAATAGTATTGATTTACCAGAACAAATTATAAAATCTTCTGAAAAATTTTGTTGTAGCATCAACCACATTGCTTCTATATATTTTGGTGCATATCCAAAATCTCTTTTTATATTAAGATTTCCAAGAATAATTTTTTCTTGAACCATATTTAATATTCAAAGATTCTATAATAACTTTTTTAATAAAAAAAATTTTGCTTCTTAAAATAGATTCATGGTTAAATAAAATACCACTACATATAAAAAGATTATATGCATTTCTATATGTAGATATCATAAAATGAGATGCCATTTTTGAAACACCATACGGGCTTGCAGGCTTCATTGGCGTATCCATATCAATAGGTAACTTTAAAACATGACCAAACATTTCACTACTAGAAGCCTGATATAATTTTAATTTTGGATGAAATAAGCGTATTGCTTCAAGTAAATTATTTACAGAAATTGTATTAAAGCTAAAAGTTCCAAGTGGCTGTGCAAAAGACAAGCCAACTGAGCTTTGCGCTGCTAAATTATATACTTCATCAGGATTATATTTATTTAATATACTTATTACATTTGCCATATCTAATAAATCCAATTCTTCTAAAATAATTTTATCTGTTATCTTAATTAAATCTAAAGACCTTGTATTAATAGATCTATAGCTACGAACTGTTCCTATCACTTGATAACCTTTCTTAATTAAAAAAGATGCTAAGTAAGCTCCATCTTGACCACTTACTCCTGTTATTAATGCTGTTTTCAAAATACCTCCTTTCAGTTTTAATTATTTCTATCTATAAAATTATGAATTCTCTCGTATCTTTTAACATATGCTATCAAGACAATTAAGAACCACAACCATGGAAACCAGTAGTTTGAAATAATAGAATAATGTAAAGTAGCTGATATAAATGAAATCATAAAAAAATATTTAATATTAGATTTAATTGAAATAATTTTTTTAAATACAACTAGCAAGAATAATATAAATAAAATAATTCCTAAAATTCCAACTTCAAATAAAATAGTAACATACAAAGACACTACACTATTGAGGTTATATGATAAATTACCTGCAGGACCAAATCCAAAGAGAAGCTGAATTATATTGGAATTATAAAATACATTTAATGTTTCAGATGCTCTCTCCAGTCTATCTGAAGATGAGGAACTATTTGTAATTTTTTTAACAGCTGTTTCTACTAAATCCAAGAAACTGATAAATCCAATATAATCTAATAGAATAAAGAATAATATCAATGAAAATAAAATATATATTATTCTTTTATAAAAATAAAGTTGTTTTATAACAACATTATTTTTATATAAAAAGTATGCTAGAGTAATAAAAATACTAATAGGTATTATTACAAAACTTGCGGTACTGAATGTAAATATTAGTGAAATTAAAACTGTAAATGAGAATATTACTGCATATATTACTTTTATATTGCTATTGAAAATATAGTATAAAGATAAAGGTGAAAATATTTCTAAAAATAAACCAAAATGTCCTGGTTCTTCAGTGAAAGATCTCATCCTATAAAATAAATTAAAAAGAGCTGGCATATCTTTTACTGTTGGCCTATAAATAAATTCATCAATTCCATAATGTAGGAAATTTTTATCTATAAATTCAAATATTCCAATTAATGAAGAAATAAAAACTGAAATAGTTATATATTTTAAAATCGTTTTAAAAGTATTTTTTTTTGCATAACTCAAAATATAAGTCTTTAAAAAGAAATACATCAATACAATTGTAATTATATAAGATAGCAAATGATTAATTACTGTTTTATATTCAATATGCTGATTAAAGTAAAAACTAAAAATAAAACTAACTAAAACTAAAAATAAAAATAAAAATAAAAATAAATCTTCTGCATCAAAATATATTTTGATATTATTATTCAATGTTAAGATACTTATTAAAAATATGCTAATAAGTACAATTAATGGTAATGGGAGAATGCCAGATATCGCAAAAGCATGAGTAAAAGGTAAAAATAATATATAGTATTTAATCATTAAATATATTTTTAACCTTATACTTCATCCAAAAATAATAATAATATACGAACTTTATAATCTTATTGTAAGAATTTATGCCATGGTCTATCAGTATAGTTTCTCTTTCAGTATCCAATTTTCCTGATGATGTAATAGACTCTTCATGTTGTCTAAAAAAAGTGATTGCTCTATTGAAATATTTAATATTATAATTTTTAATACACCTTAAATTAAAATCAAAGTCTGACGCATAATTAAAGTTTAAATCAAAATAATTTAATTTTTTATAAATATCTCTTTTTATAAAAAGAGTAGGCTGCGGCATAAATGTACTATGTTCTGAAAATAACAATATTTTAAAATCAATTTGAAAAAGTTCTTTTTCTATTTGTTTTATGCTATCTTGATAATACCTAATCACATTACCATATATGCCGTCACAATTATTATTATCAATGAATTTTACAATATCTGAAACGACATCATTATCAGCATAAAAATCATCTGAATTTAAAGATGCTACTATATCTCCACTGGCAATTTTTAATCCTTTATTAATACCGTCATACATATTTCGATCTTTTTCACTAACCCAATATGTAATTTTATCTTGATATTTTTTTATAATATTGATACTACCATCAGTTGAACCACCATCAATGATAATATATTCAATATTTGTGTATGACTGATTAATCACACTTTTAATAGTATCTTCTAAATATTTTTCACCATTATACACAGAAGTAATAATACTAACTACAGGGTCATTATTTCGAATTTCACTTAATTTATTTGAATTCATTTACGGTCTTCTATATCAACTGGAACATTTTTTATGTAAATAGCAGGATTTCCAGCCCAGATTTCATCATCAGGTATGTCTTTTGTAACAATACTTCCTGCACCTATAATGGAATTCTATACTTTTCTAGTATCTTGCGAGTATTGTCTATTGAGTTTCCATCAACTATAATATATTCAATATCGTTATAGTTTTGAGATAAAACACTTAGTATGGTTTCTTCTATATACTTCTCAGAATTAAACGATACTGTAATTATAGAGATTATCAATTTACATCTCTTATCTTGACAGCTGGATTGCCGGCCCAAATTTGATTATCTGGAATAACACCTCTAACCACACTCCCAGCCCCAATAACTGAATTTTTTCCTATAATAACCCCTGGAAGTATAATACTCCCTCCACCAATAAAACTATTTTTCTTAATTAGTACGCATTTGGATTTAATGTGTTTTTCATTACAAAACTCCCTCTCTAAAGGAATCAGGCTATGAAAATTGGTATCCCAAATACGGCAACCACCCCCGATTAATACGTTATCAGAAATTACAACTCTACAAGAGCTTACAATAGTTGAATTTGATATTCCAACATTATCCCCAATCAAAATCTCCCCCCCTTTGCGGCAAACTAACCTTGTGATAGTATCGCCACCAATAGGGTTTTTTGTTATACCAGAGTTGCATGTAAATAAAGAGCCTATAGAAATTTTACCTTTATTTTTTATATAGACGATACCTCTTACATCAAGCATCGGACCTACCTTAATTTTTTTAAGATACCGAAAATAAAAATAATTAATTATTTTATTGAAACTCTTTAATATTTTTGAGTAGGGTATTTTCATTAAGATTCCACCATTTATTTTTTAATATATTAGAAGGTTTACACACCCTACTTGTTATAAATTTTACTGGCATCCCCCCATAAATGCCATAAAGTATCAAGACACCCTTCCCTCTTACCAGTGAGCCTGCCGCTAGTATTACACCGTCAGAGATATGAGAACCGCCTGAGCTTGCTTGGCTAAGTATTTACATGATTTGTGAATCTGATTTACGTGTTGTCTTCATTAGAATCTCCTTATGTTTTTTATTATAAGAAAATTCTACTTTTACTAAGTGTTAATTTTTTGGGAGGATTGCAAACATATTTACCTCATTTCATTTAAAAACATATCTACATCTAAAAAATAAGATGCATTTTTTTGTAAAAATTCCATATCTTTATCCCACCATTTATATTCTAACAGAAAATCAATTTCTTCTTGCTTAAACCTATACTTTATAACTTTTGCAGGTACACCACCAACTATTGCATAGTCAGGAATATTTTTAGTAACTACTGCACCAGCTCCAATAATCACACCATTTCCTATTTTTACACCATCAAGTATCATTGAATTTGCTCCTATCCATACATCATTGCCTATTGTTATATTTTGAAACTCTTCAAAATGATTTTCATCTCTAAAACAAATTGGAGATTGCTTTTTTGTAGAATAAAAAGCAGGATGAATACTCACAAGACAAGTAGGATGAATTCCTAAACCAATCTTTACATCAGGAGCTATTGTACAAAATTTTCCAATCTCTGTTCTTGATACTCTACTTCTATCTCCTATATAACTCATAGATCCAATCTTAGATTTATTTACAATACTGTTTTTATACAATTTCACATATTGACCAAATATAGAATTTTTGCAATATATAGCACCAAACTCAATAATCATATTGTTATCTCTATTTTTTATCAAATTATGAATATAGCAATACAACACTTTAATGTATAATTTCACTTTCTTATCCTTTCAAAGCTCTAAGCAATCTTTTTATAAGTTTCTTTATTGGTTGTGGAATAATTTTTTTCCAAAACACTGGCAAATTAATCTGTGTCCTTTCGTAAATTTTTTCAAATTCTTTTAATGGCAATACATACTTTGGATGAATTAATGGAAATGATAATTCACTCTGTTTTATGTACTCTTGCTTCGGCTCACCAAAAGTATGTGTAGCATTATCTCCAAAACCAATATTTGTCACTAAATTATGTATTGGAAAAATACATAACTGATTTTGAGAGCTTAAAGAAAAAAACCATTGATAGTCCCATGCATTTACTTTTTTTATCTTTATTAAATTCATACGATTTTGCCAATAAAATTTACTTTTCTCTGTGTACCCCATATTACTAATAATAGAATTTCTAAAACTTGTATTTTCCCAATTCATATCTAAATCCATATTTATCCAAGACCTTTTCCAAGTTGCCCATCCCCATGTAAAAGCAAACTTAGAAAAAACATATGAATCTTCATCAGAATCATTGAAATCAATATGATTATTTCCACTAATCATTCCCACCCTCTCATCATCCTTATATTTTATTAATAGATCTTCTGAAAATTTAAAAAAACTAAGATTTGGTAGAACATCATCTTCAAGTATTATCCCCATTTCTTCATTGTCAAAAAACCAATCAATAGCTTGCTTTACACTCGGCCCACAGCTTAAGTTTTTCTCTCTAAAGAGTGTTTTTACTTCACATTCCCAGTCTATATGTGATGTAATATATTCCCTTACATCTTTCACTATTTGTACTTCATCCTCTTTTGTTTCTCTCGCCCCATCAGATGCAATGTAAAGCCTAGATGGTTTCACTTCTCTTATAGCTTTAAATACTTTCTTTGTTGTATCAAGTCTGTTAAATACGACAAATAATACTGCAGTATTTAGTAATTCTTTTTTTGTATTTTCTATTTTATTCATATATTGACTTCAGTTGTTCTATTGTTATTTAAACTCTGAATTAAGTAATCAAACGAAATATTTTTCTGTTCATCTACTAATTGATTAACTCTGTTATAGTCAATTTTATCTAGTGTTTTATCTTTTATATCTTGAACACAAAAAACTAGTCTATCTTCCAAGTTAAGTAAAGAGAGTAAAGAAATAAATCTATCTAAACCTCTACTATTGTTTCCTATAACTATGAAATTTTTCTGAAACACGATAGAATAAATCATCCCGTGAAAAGAGTCAGTAACTACAAAATCTGCATAAACAAACGAGCTAAGCCACTCTGGTATTGTATAGGTTATATTTCTGGCGTTAAAACCTTTTAAATGATGTATCTCTTTTATGTTTACACTATTTTTTATAAAGCTTATCATTTCTTTTTTCTCTTCTGCTTCATCTAGTACATATGATACAAGTCCACCCTTGGAAGCCCTAGAAGTATCATATTTTGAGATAATATCATCTATATATATTTCTTTGCTAATAAGCATAGTCGGGTCTAATGCGTGTTTCGCATTAGTATATTTAAAATCATCTCTACATATTTGAATACCTGATGATTCCCTTGTGTAAACAGCTGTAAAATCTTTTAAAAGCTTAGATATATCTTCTTCGTCACCCTTACCTTCCCAATGGTCTGTTCCAAAAGAAGCTGCATAAGCTATTTTTTTTATTTTACTACCATCTACAAAATCTAAAAAATAGTTTTTATAATACTTGCTATTCGTATAAGATTTTCTCCAAACTTGGTCACTTCCTACTATGACAGCATTAAGTTTTTCTTTTTGCACAAAACCTTCTAAATCTTTTTTATTGTATAAGCTTTTACTTATTTTAAGTATTTCTTTTTCTATGAAAGGTCTATGAAACTTTATTCTTTCTAATCTTGTTTTATTTGTTTTTAGATTTTTGTAATTGTGAAATGGAATTTTTAGCAAAATTTCTTTAATAAGTTTTTTCCATAAAACTTGCTTATTCTCAGTTTTTTGATCTAATAAAATCACATCATGTCCCTGACTACTCAAAAGCCTATATAGTGCAACTGATTGCAAGATACCACCATAATTTTCATGTAATGGTAGTGTTAAAATACCTATTCTCATTTTCCTAAAATACCTTTTATTGCTTTAACACCTTTTTCACCCAAAATACCTCGAATAGCATTTTTTGCTTTTGCATTTGATGTTTTACTAAAAGACATCATTGTTTCTAAGGCATTACTCTCTTCATCACTATTTGTAAACACTTCAAAAAGCATTGGTTTATCCGTTATATTTTCAGTAAAAAATCTTTCATAAACTTTTTCAAATTCTTCTTTATTTGAAGCACTAAGGTACTCAAATCTAAGGTTTTGACAATAATTTTTTACAAGAGTTTTTGATTTATTTCCAAAATGTCCGCCTGCCGCATGAAACTCATCAGCTGATTCTCCAAACGCTGATGCTGAGTGATTGAAGTTTCTAAACTCTATACCTGTACCGTTGTTAATTAAAAGTATTCGTAGGTTATTTCCTACATGACGATTTCCTATCGAGTTCATATCATAGAAAAATGCCAAATCTCCAATCACACCAAAATACAATTTATCTTTATGAACTAAAGAAGCTCCAATCAAAGAAGAGACACATCCATCTATTCCAAAACCACCGACATTTGAGTTTGATTCTACTGATTTTGGTAATTCAAAATAGTTCCATGAACGAAGACTATTAAGTATCGCAAAATGTAGTACTGAATTTTTAGGCACTATTTTATGAGATTTCTTCGCTACCCAAAGATTTGAAAATGGTATTTCAGGAATCTCTTCATATAGTTTTTCAAGATGCTCTTTGCATAGAGTTAAATATTGTTCATTTTTTTTATCTTTTTGTTTTGTATATTTTTTAAAAAACTCTATTTCTGGCATCTCAAAAACATATTGAAGTTTTCTAAAGGTATCTCTTATTTCACCATCTTCACTAACTCTCCACACATTTCTACCAATTATTTTACCCGCTCCATAATCTCCTGTAACCTCGCCTATATGAATAGACAAGTCAGGTGTCATACCTCTATAATTAGAATATATTTGAGATGAAGCTAAAGAATGAACAACCTTATATTTTCCATAGTGCCCACTTGTATGGTCACAAAAAACCACTGCATTGTTAGATGCACAGAAATCATCTACTGCTTGTGTTAATTCTTGACTCATCTTTGAATGAGAGCCTACAAATATAGCAACTTTTCTTTCTGTCATTTCAGGAAATATATCAATTGGCATAATTCGTTTTATTACACGAACATCTGGTAACTTTTCTACTTCAAAATTTTTGCTGTATGCTGTAGTTAGATTGATATGTACAGGTCCACCACCATGTCTAACTAGTTCTAAGATGGCATTGTTCACTTTAATTTCACAACTCCAAAAATCATCACTATCTTTAACCAATGGAAGATGAACACTATGTTTGACAACATCATTTGGCATAACAGTTCTATCAATTAACTGTGGAGTAAGATGACCTATTTTTGATATATCTTGACTAGAAGTTACAGAAAGTACTGGCAGTTTCTTATAGAAAGCTTCTGTTAACCCTGGCATATAGTTTCTTGATGCAGTAGCACCTGTACAGCTTAGCACTACAGGCTCTCCGGACTCTTCGGCCAATCCACATGCCATATAAGCAGCTGAGCGTTCATCAACTGCTGAATACATCTCAAAATAAGGGTCATTTTGTAAACTTCTTACAAGAGTCATATTTGTAGTACCTGGG
>Ga0233441_1002977_pt1 | contig 11875 bp, 8 predicted proteins | sample SI_123_September_4_FD_182781 | JGI IMG/M metagenome (GOLD analysis project Ga0233441, IMG submission 182781) | Seawater microbial communities from Saanich Inlet, British Columbia, Canada - SI_123_September2016_135_MG | ecosystem: Environmental > Aquatic > Marine > Inlet | place: Canada: British...
AAGATGTAGTTATTAGGAACAAAAATAATACGCCCTGCTCTTCTATTTTCTTTATAAGTGGTTAGTGTCACATCTTCCATAATTGTCATACGAAATAGCGATATATCTAAAACATCACCAACATACTCTAAACCACTTTTCTTGAAACGAATTCTGTCTCCAACATGAATTGAACCACCAAAGACAATAACCATCCAACCCAAAATACTCATAAACCAATCTTTCATAGCAATGGCAATACCGGCTGAAGCAAACCCTAGTACCGTTACTAAATAGCTTACATTTTCTATATAGGAAAAGAGTAAAATTATTACAATTAAAAAGAAGTTGATAAAGTTCATAATTTTATTTGCCATATAAAAACGTTCATTATCAACAATATATTTTTTTGCTGCCGTTTTTAATAAAAAGAGAACTATAAAAAGAACCAAAATGACAATACCAATGCGAAATAGCTTTACACTTTGTAACTCAATTTGCTTGTTAACACTACGATTAATGTCACTAATACGTTTCGCATAAACAGATGATGCTGTTTGAACTGTATCTAGAGCCAGACTAAATTTTTCTACATTTTGAATAATATCTTTAAAGTCACCCGTTTGTGTGAAATTAGTATCTAAATCTTTTAATAATTGTAATGTCTTTTTATACTCTTTTAAAAAATAAATTATTTTAATAAGTTCAACTTTTCTCTCTTCATAATCACTGTATTGCTGATTTAAAAGTTTTGTAAATGAAAATCCTGAAAAGATATCTATTGGATTTGTTATTGTGGGTACATCTTCAATTTCTTGGGGTTGCAGTAGTGTCATAAAAGGTGTTTCATTATCACCTTCAAGAAGTTCAATTTGATGTGTTAAAATTTTTTCTTTTGCTAAAAATGCATTAAATTCATCATTTGAAGTAATCTCATTTTGATCATTTTCTGATAATTCCATAATTTTATTACGAAGATTCAGTAGTTCCTCTTTAACAGCCTTATAAGTTTTATAAGTACTATAGTTTTTCACCCAAATACTATCAGCACTATCAATTTGCTTTTTAATAGCTAAAAGTTTATTTTTATATTTTTGAATTTGATTTTGTCGACGTAACTCTAGTTCTCTTTGTAAACGCTCTTTATCTTCTAAAATTTTAGCTTGTTGAAGTGCGAAGAGTGTTGCATTAACATCTAAGCTCTCTTGTATAGTATTATCTTCGTTTTTAATGCTGTTTTTTTCAACAGCAGATAAAGCAGTTGTTAGTGTCAAAAAAATAAAAAATGATAAAATAAATTTCATGATTTTCCTATTTTTCAGTGTACGATTCTAAGACTTCTATAATAGTCGACTTATCAATTTTGTCAGTAATATCTACACCACCAAAATGCTTAGGAATAATAAAAGTTATTGCACTGTCTGCACTTTTTTTATCAAGATAAAATGCTTCATAAAAACGTTCAACATCATTAATAATATAGCTTGTAGGAAGATTATATTTTTTTAAAAGGTTTTCAACTCGTAATGCATCTTCCTTGCTCATCATATTTAGGGCTACGGCAACTTTATTTGCCATAACCATTCCTATGGCAACAGCCTCACCATGAAGATATGTTTTATATTCTGTTTCATTTTCAACAACATGACCAAAAGTATGTCCGTAATTCAATGCAGCTCGAATACCTTTCTCTTTTTCATCTTGTGTAACCACCCATGCTTTTGTTTCAACTGCTTTTCTGATAGCAACTTGTAAATTGTCATCTTCTTTTAAGTCGTTAAGCTCTAGCCACTCAAAAAAATCTTTATTAAAAGTAACTGCCATTTTTACTATTTCAGCAAAACCGGCACCAAACTCACGTTCAGGCAATGTATTAAGAAAATAGGGATCAATATAAACTGCATTCGGTTGATGAAACGCACCAATTAAATTTTTTCCGAAACGATTATTAATACCAGTTTTACCACCAACACTTGCATCAACTTGTGATAATAGTGTTGTGGGAACTTGAATAAAATCTATTCCTCGCTGATATATACTTGCTGCAAAACCTGTCATATCGCCAACAACTCCACCGCCTAAAGCAATCATTACAGATTTTCTGTTAAAACGGTGATCAAACATTTTTTCTAAAATATTTTCAATGGTATTCCAGTTTTTATATTGTTCACCATCAGATATTGTAATAATATAAAGTTCTTTAGCATCTAAATTATTTAAAAGATAATTTAGATGAAGTCCCGAAACTTTTGGATTGGTGACTATAGCTACTTTTGTATCTAGCGTAATCTTTTTCAATGTATCTATATATATAGGATAGGAGTTGTCTATTTCGTGTTTGAGTTGAATGTTTACTTGCATAAAATGTCCATAAATGTTTTTATAGATAATACTTTAACTATGCTTAGAGTGAAGTGAATTTAATTGGTATAGAATTTGCTTTTGATGATTTGTATCTAATTCAGAAAGGATCGTTCATGTCTATGATTAAAGTAAGCCACTCATTGGCACACTACATGGAAAAGTTTGAAAGCTCTTTATTAACATTGAGCCGAAAAGTTTTATAATTGAATGGATTCAATCAGGTAAAAATTATTTTACTTGTAGCTAAGGATAGCATTTGAGGAGATTTCTCCTCATAAATCAAGACTTCCCTTCTCTTTAAATTTCCCCTGGAATAAAAAGCTGATGATAATGATCTAAACGATTATAAAGTGACTCTGTGTCAGTAGAAAAAATTGAGAAAACAGACTGTTCAATCATTTTTTTAGAAAATGGCAAACAATATAAAAAATTACTTTTTTTGCGTAAATATCGAATTGGATTCTCTTCAATTTCACTAATTTTAATTGACTTTGAAAAAATAGTAGATGAATTATTGTAGTGATCAATAACCTCTTTTTTCTCATCTTGATGCTCACTCAGGTAATTAATAAGCTCTAAATTAAAATTCATTTGAGATGAAACATCAAAAATTGTAGTAGAAATTTTTTCTAATTCACGATTTGGTGTTAAAATAACAACTGCCTCTTTTAATTTTGAAAAAGGTCTATTCCCTAGTTTAAGAATTGGAACTCTTCCATCATAAAGTGCTTTTTTTAATATTTTACTCTCAAAAGATTTTTTTGAAATCAGTACTAATCCTACATAATATTTTTTGATGTCTTCTTCGATTAAGTGAGAAATTAACTCCTCTTTGTAATTAATATCAACTTCTATGTTTTCATTTTTTTGAGATTTTATATAGCGTAAAAGATCAAGATCATTGGGGTTTATTACTTTAATAACCAAGTGATTTTGAAGTTGACGTGCAGTAAAAATTGCTCGTAAAATCAATTTCTTAACACGAGACAAGTCTTCATGCGCCATATCAATAATTAAATATAAATTACTACCGTAGGGTGCTGGAAATTGCCCAAGTTCACGTTTAATGGAGAGGTAAACTGATTTTAATACAGCAGGATCGCCAACAATAAGTAATAAATCATTTGGTTGTATCATTAAATTATCATTAGGTAAGATAAGCTTATTATTTCTATAAACACCAACAATACGCCAATTTTTTTGTGCAATTACTCCAACATGACGATAGACAAAACTACTTCCAAAAGGAACAAGAATTTCCATTATCTCGCCTTCTCCTAAACCTACATTTTGTGCGATAACTGGCACATTAGGAAGGTAGTCTAAAAGACGAGATGCTAAAAGTTCATTTGAGTTAATGTAAACAGTGTATGGGTCATCATCACGCATATCCCATTGGTCTAAAACAACAATACTTAGTTGATCTTTTAGTGACCTAATATTTTTAATACTATATTCAACATCGATTGCTGTTTTTAAAGCAATAATAACTTGTACAAATTCCATTTTAAGAACATTGGAGATTTTATGTAAACTTGTTGGATCAAATTCAAAAAACTTAAACCGTGCAGGATTATAATTTTCATACTTATGAGCACGCATTTCAACAATATAATAAATATTTTCGTTTCCATGGGTTAAAATTACACGATCTATAAAATGCTTTGCAATTTTTCCATCACTTAAAATTAATATCTTTTTCATTGCGTGATTGTACCATCTATTGTCTCATCTTTAACAATGTTTTGCTAAAATATAACTATTAAACTGCGAAATGAGACACTACATGGAATTTAAAATTGATGCTACAAGCCAAAAAGCACGAGCTTGTACAATTAAAACAGCGCACTCAACTATTCAAACCCCTATTTTTATGCCCGTTGGTACCATCGGGAGTGTAAAAGCTTTAGACATGGAAGATATGCTTGAACTTTTAGGCACTAATATTATCTTAGCAAACACCTATCATATGTACTTACGACCAGGAGATAAAACTGTTGCTAAAATGGGTGGTCTACACAAATTTACAACATACAATAAAAGTTTTTTAACTGATAGTGGAGGTTTTCAAGCATTCAGTTTAAGTGATATTTCTAAGCCAAAAGATGATGGAATAGAATTCCGTAGTCATATTGATGGAAGTAAACACTTTTTTACTCCCAAAAAAGTTATTGATATCCAAACTAACTTGGGTTCAGACATTATGATGATTTTAGATGATTTAGTTGCTCTTCCTGCTACACAAGAACGTATTGCCACTTCTATTGATAGAACAACACGTTGGGCACAAGAATCAATTGATTACTTTAGAAGTCAGCAAGAAAAGGGAATTTGTAAAGAGCAAAATATATTCGCCATTATTCAAGGAGGAACGGACAAAGCCTTCCGTACTAAAAGTGCAACAGAATTGTGTGCAATGGATTATGATGGTTTTGCCATTGGTGGTCTTAGTGTAGGAGAAGCCAATCAAGATATGTATGACACGGTTGAGCATACTATTCAATATATGCCCCAAGATAAACCACGTTATTTAATGGGTGTAGGAACACCTGAAGATTTAATTGAAAATATTGAACGTGGCGTGGATATGTTTGACTGTGTTATGCCAACACGTAATGCTAGAAATGGAACACTCTTTACCTCTTTTGGAAAAATAAATATTAAAGGTGCTAAGTTTAAAGAAGATCCTTTACCTCTTGATGAAGAGTGTGACTGCCTTACCTGTAAACGCTATACACGCTCTTATCTGCACCATCTATTCCGCGCAAGAGAGATAACATATTTTAGATTAGCGACTATTCACAATTTACACTATTACCTTAACTTAGTTAAACAAGCTCGACTTGCAATTTTAGATGATAATTACGATAATTTTAAAAAGGAATTTTATGCAAAAAGAGCAAAGTAATTTTTTACCTTTAACACTTGGTGTTAATATTGATCATGTAGCCGTTTTAAGAGAGGCTCGAAAAATCAATAACCCTGATGTTATTATGGCAATGCATGTCGCTGCTCAAAATGGGGCAGATCAAATTACAATTCATTTAAGAGAAGATAGACGTCATATTCATGATGATGATGTTAAAAAAATAATTCAAATGTGCCCTATTCCCGTTAATTTAGAGTGTTCAATTGACAGTAAAATTTTAGACATAGTGTGTAATTTACAACCTCACCGTGTTACACTTGTACCTGAAAAACGTGAAGAAGTAACAACAGAGGGTGGACTAAATGTACAAGGTCAATCCGAAGCCATTGCTTACGCAATAGAACAACTTCATGATTCATTAATTCCTGTTTCACTTTTCATTGACCCTGTTAAAGAGGATGTACTCCTCTCAAAAGAGTTAAATGCTGAAATGGTGGAGTTACATACGGGAAGTTATGCCAATTACTATGCTATGCTAAATTCTGCACTTTCGTACTCCCACCACTCTATCAAGAGTTTAGAACGTCCACGATATGAACTACATGGAAATTTAGAAGGTTCATTAGAAATGTTACAAATAGCTGCAACAACTGCATCTGAAAATGGGCTTATTGTAGCAGCGGGTCATGGTTTAAACTACCATAATTTAAAAGCAATTTTACAAATACCTGAAATCAGTGAATTAAATATTGGACAGAGTATTATTGCTCGTTCAGTGTTTAGTGGACTATCTGAAGCGGTAAAAGAGATGAAAAACTTATGTCAAAGATAAACTATTTATGGGAGAATTTCTATCATGATAGAAGATAACTCAAATCACAAATTTGAACGCCAAGAGAGTGAAAAACCACGTATTGCTATTTCAATTGGCGACTTAAATGGCGTAGGAATTGAAATTGCACTTAAATCACATCACGAAATTTCAAAAATATGTGAACCCATTTATTGCATTAATGCAGACTTATTAGCACAAGCACAAGACCTTTTAAATATTGAGGTAGAAAATTTTCAAATATCACAACATGGTGGCATTTTTGAGATACAACCATCACAAGTGACACAAGAGAGTGGAAAGTATTCATATGACTCTTTTATGAAAGCATTTACATTAGTACTTAATAAACGTGCAGATGCAATTGTAACGCTTCCCATTCATAAAGAAGCTTGGATGTTAGCAGGAATTGAATTTAAAGGTCATACTGACATGTTACGAAAGTATCTAGGAAGAGATGCAATAATGATGTTAGGTTGCCCTGAAATGTTCGTTGCACTTTATACTGAACATATACCTCTTAAAGATGTAGTAAATGAGATAAAATCTGAAAAAATTTATAAATTTTTAATAGATTTTTATAATTCAAGAGAAGATAACAGAAACGGACAAAAAATTGCTGTACTAGGGTTTAATCCTCATTCCGGTGATAATGGTGTATTAGGAAATGAAGAAAAAGAAATTGTGTCTGCTATCAAAAAAGTCAACAAAGAATTGACACAAAATATTTTCGAAGGTCCTTTAGTTCCTGATGTAGCCTTTACACCTGATACTAGAAAAAAATATAAAACCTATGTTGCAATGTACCATGACCAAGGGTTAACACCATTAAAAGCACTTTACTTTGAAAAAAGTATTAATGTATCACTAAATTTACCGTTGGTACGAACATCGGTAGACCATGGAACAGCATTTGATATTGCTTATAAAAATATTGCAAAAAATGAGAGTTATTTAAACGCAGTAAAAGAAGCTATCTCCCTTATTTAAGGAAGATAGTATTGAAGATTTATGAATGTAAAATTTGGTTACGTTCTACAATAAGTTGATCAAGGACACTAAAAATTTCAGTACTTCCTTTTTCCATACTACCAATCATTTTATCCACAACTTCACAATGTTCATCATCAGAATCTAAAAAGTCAAAGATATTTTTAGTAGCATTATGAACAGCTTTGTGAGGTTCAACTAAACGGCCATAACTTGAAAGTCCAGAGAACGTCTCTTTTCCTGCACCTTGTTCATACCATTTACCAAGACGACAATTATGATGATCAACAAAGGCAAAAGCAGGTTTTTTCTCAATCACACTTAAATAGGTGTTTACTTTCCAAATAATATGATCTAGTTTTGCCAAGATTACAAATGTTTTATCAATAGAACCTTCAGACATTGTCTTAACGGAACTGTTTTCTTGTACTGACTCATCAATTTTTGAACGTAACGAATCGATATATTCAATAACTGAACCAATACCCTCTGTAATACCAGAAGATTTTTCTAACATATCGTGTGACTCTTGCTGAATTGATTTAATTACAACAGAAATTTCACCAATTGCTTTTTGAGTTCTATCTGCAAGTTTACGAACTTCATCTGCAACAACTGCAAATCCACGACCATGCTCACCTGCACGTGCTGCTTCAATAGCAGCATTTAATGCAAGTAAATTTGTCTGCTCTGCAATATCTTTAATTAGTGAAATAATAGAGTCAATTTCACTCGCACGAGTTGATAGTGATTCAACTGCGCCGCTTGATTCAACAGAAAGTTGATCTAAATTTGTTGCAATTTCACCAATACTACTAATGTCTTCATATGAATCTACAGTTATTGCTGATACAGAGTCAATAATTGCTGAAATTTTAGTGTGTTCTTCGTGAGATTGAATCATGTCACCTTGAATATGGACTAAACCCTCTTTTAAGTGCTCATTTTCACTTCTACCTAAACGATCAAGCATTGCACTATATTTAACTTCTTGAGAATTTTCGTCACTACTTTTACTTAAGGCTTCTTCAAGTTTCTCTTGTAAAGAACTGTTTTCATCATTTGCTGCTTGTAACTCTTTTTTTAATTGTGTTATTTCATCTTCTAATGCGCTGTTGTTTCCAAATAATCCCATACAACTTCCTTTTATAAATAATAATTAAATTTATATTCCCAAATAATAACCATTAACACATTAATTATTAATTAATTGTAATATTTTTGTGACAACTTCGCTTGGATTGTCATTTTGATAAATTGGTCTTCCTACAACAATAAAATTAACACCTTCATTTTGTGCTAATTCAACAGTTGCTACACGCTGTTGATCTCCAGCATCTTCACCAAAAGGTCGTATTCCTGGAGTTAATGTCATAAAAGATGAAGATGTCTTATTTTTTATTGAAGCACTCTCAAAAACACTACACACAACACCATCTAAGCCAGAGTCTTGTGCATTCTTTGCAAATTGATCTGCTTTTACTGCAATGCTTTTTTCATACACCTCTGAAAATTCATCTTCACTAAAAGATGTTAGTGCAGTTACTGCTAATACAATAGGCCTTTTTTCATAAGTAGAAAGTCTGTCCATAACCATAGTCATAGCACGTTTACCGGCACTTGCGTGGACATTAAACATATCAACACCTAATCCCATAATTGACTCTGCAGAATCTGCCATTGTATTAGGTATGTCATAAAGTTTAAGATCTAAAAAAATTTTAAAATTTTGATTGATTTTTTTTATCTCTTTTAAAAAAGATTCCCCATCACGAATATAAGAACGGAGTCCAACTTTTAACCACACATTATGATCTTTAATTTTGTTAATTAATTCTAAATTTTCTTCCATAGTTGGAAGATCAAGTGCTACACATAATTCCATTAAAATGCCTTATAAAATATTTGTAATTATATCTAAAAAAACAAGTGGTTAAAAAAGTGTATTAGTAAAGTATTTCTAGCAGAGATATCTTTTTGCATAATGCAAAAAGATATAAGTTTAAAGAGTTCTATCTAAGAGAAGATAGAAAGAAGAACACCAGCGGCTACCGCTGAACCAATAACACCTGCAACATTTGGACCCATTGCATGCATTAATAGCATATTTGAACGATCGTATTCCATTCCAACTTTGTTAGAAACACGTGCTGCCATTGGAACCGCAGATACACCTGCAGAACCAATTAATGGATTAACTTTATGACCTGGGAACATATTCATAATTTTGGCCATAATAACGCCCGCTGCAGTACCTGCAGAGAATGCAACAATACCAAGAGCTAAAATAGCTAATGTGTCTGCAACTAAAAATTGATCAGCTGCAAGTTTAGAACCAACACCAAGACCTAAGAAAATAGTTACAATATTAATTAGTGCATTTTGTAACGTATCAGAGAGACGATCAACAACACCTGACTCTTTCAAGAAATTACCAAACATAAACGCACCAATAAGTGGTGTTGAATCTGGAAGTACTAAAATAGCTAATGTTAAAACCATAATAGGGAAAATTAATTTCTCTAAACGTGATACATGACGTAAAGTTGTCATTTTAATTTTACGTTCTGCATCAGTTGTTAATGCTCTCATAATTGGTGGTTGAATAATAGGAACCATTGCCATGTATGAGTATGAAGCTACGGCAATTGCACCTAAAAGCTCAGGAGCTAAAGCTGTCGCAATAAAAATTGATGTTGGACCATCGGCTCCACCAATAATAGAAATTGCTGATGCTTGTTGAATTGTAAAGTCAAACATTTCTGTATATTGAGACAGTGCAACAGCACCAACTAATGTTCCAAAAATACCAAATTGAGCAGCACCACCAAGAAGTGCAGTTTTTGGATTTGAAAGCAATGGACCAAAATCAGTCATCGCTCCAACACCCATAAAAATGATAATTGGAAACATCTCATTAGCTAAACCAGCATTATAAATAACACCAAGGAAACCATGAGGACCTGCAATATCTGCAACAGGAATATTAGCTAACAGCCCACCAAAACCAATTGGAAGTAGTAGTAATGGCTCAAACCCTTTACGAATAGCTAAGTAAAAAAGTCCAAAAGTAATAAGTATCATGATAACGCGACCTATTCCGTTATGAAACTTACTAATTTTGTTTCCGTGTGAATCAACAGTGTCAGGATCAGGACTAACTAAAGCAACAACACCAGTAGAAGCGATAAAACCATTTACCATTTCAACCATTGTTTGTGTTTTGTAAGTCTCTTCTTTATGCATCGAGTTCGATGTTTCAACTTCAGCGTGAACTGAAGCAAACAGTGAAGATGATGCAATCATCATAAATGCAAAAAATTGTAATAAAAAATATTTCATCAATTATGCCATTGTTGCGACAACTTGACCTTCGACTACTTTGTCGTTAGTTGCTACATTAATAGTTTTGACAACACCACCACGTGGAGCGACAACATCGATTTCCATTTTCATTGATTCTAAAATTAAAATAGTGTCACCCTCTGCAACAGATTGACCCGGATTAGCAACAATTTTCCAAACAGCACCTGGAAGAAGTGCTTTAATTTCTAAATCACCTGCTCCACCTGTATTTGGAGTTGATGTTTGAGCACTTTCACCATTAACTGCCGTTACTTGAATATCCGCATCGCCTTCAGCAACTTGAACACTAAATTTCTCACCATTTACTACTACTGTATAACTTCCACTTGACATATTGTCTCCACTATTTGAATTTTCAATTACATCTGAATTTTTACGAACATTAACTTCTGCATCACCTTTTAAAAATGTGATACCTTTTTCTTGACATGCTGCAGCAATAAAAACATTCTCTTCAGTTGCTTCTATTCCTTCATCTTCAAGTTTTTTAGTCCAATATGCTAATGATTTTGTTTCATCTTTATCAGCAATATCGATTGCATTTTCAGTTGTTGGCTCAAGTCCAAGTTTTTCTGAAGCAATTTTAACTATTTCAGGATCTGGAGCAGTTGGTGTTTTACCAAAATAACCAAGAACCATTTTTCCATAACCTGGAGCAATTGCTTTCCAAGGACTTTGCATTACGTTATTTAATGCTTGTTGAAAATAGAATTGTGAAACAGGAGTTACTGATGTTCCGTAACCACCTTTTTCAACTACTTCACGCATAGCATCAATAACATCAGGGAAACGCTCTAAAATATTATTATCACGCATCATTTGTGTATTAGCTGTTAACGCCCCACCTGGCATCGGTGAAAATGGAATTAAAGGAGAAACCATAGTCGCTTCTGGAGGCACAAAGTAATCTGATAAAGATTTTTGAACTTCTTTTTCATAAGTTAAAATTTTATCAATTTCTAGTCCACCAAGATCGAAGTTCATACCTTTAGTAGCGTGTAACATTGTTAAAATATCTGGTTGGCTTGTTCCACCTGAAACAGGTGCTGCTGCCATATCAATTCCATCAATACCTGCTTCTAATGCTGCCATATAAGCAGCAACAGATACACCCGCTGTTTCATGAGTATGAAGACGTAAATGTGTGTCATTTCCAACAAGTTTACGAGCCATTTTAATTGTTTCATGAACTTTATGTGGACTAGAAGTACCTGATGCATCTTTGAAACAGATTGAATCGTAAGGAATTCCAGAATCAAGAATCTCACGTAATGTTTTTTCATAAAAACCTACATCATGAGCACCGGTACATCCTGGTGGTAAATCCATCATTGTTACAACAACTTCATGTTTAAGACCATGATGAACAATTCTTTCACCTGAATATTTTAAATTTTCTACATCGTTTAATGCATCAAAGTTACGAATAGTAGTGGTACCATGCTTTTTAAACATTTTTGCATGCATATCTACAA
>Ga0233441_1002979_pt1 | contig 11871 bp, 12 predicted proteins | sample SI_123_September_4_FD_182781 | JGI IMG/M metagenome (GOLD analysis project Ga0233441, IMG submission 182781) | Seawater microbial communities from Saanich Inlet, British Columbia, Canada - SI_123_September2016_135_MG | ecosystem: Environmental > Aquatic > Marine > Inlet | place: Canada: British...
CCAACGCTCATTATGTAATGTTTGAACAACGGGAATTTTATTTTTCTTTGCCGCCATGAGTGTTGAAATACTGAGATAAGGTGTAATTGTGTGAAAATGAATAATATCTGGTTTAAATTCTTCGATCGATCTCACAACTTTACGATAATTTCTCCAAGACCACAGTATATTAAAAACACTGAGTATTAATAAAGCCCCAGAATAAGTTTTAGCTTTGATCAAATCAACTTGAACAGTATGTCTCTTTTCAAGCTGACTTTTCTCACTAGAAATAACCGATAATTCGCCAGAAGGATACTCTAATGAGATTGTGCCTTGAATGATTAATATTCTCATGTCTAATTTTATAGCCTTATTATAGTTATCAAATGACTAGATAAGTCCAGATAATCTACCTATTATTGAATATATTCAACAGTTACATTGCAATTCTTAGATAAAAATTTCTGATCATTTGATATTACAGTTTTTTCACCAGAAGGTAAATTATTATTCGTCCCACTTTGGATTATTAAAATATTTAGATTAATCTTTACTCTCAAAATTGCCTTATTTCTACATGCTTACTGTCCAACGATCGGGGTAAGAAATCGTTCAATAATTTGGCTTACATATCTCCCCAACTACATGCAGATGGTATTATTTCATCAGTTCGGCCAGTTATCCGATAAGCAACCAATCCTAACCACTCTTTAATTCCAACATCTAAATCATTCAAATGACTTGTAAATGAAAAATTAATATTAAACAGCCCTTCTTTTGAAGTTTTATAGTCAACAGGATAAGGAATCACTGGCCACCCCGCTACACAGAAAACTCCGACAGATCTAGGCATGTGCCAAGCTGTAGTTATTAAAATCCAGTTTTCTCCATTCTCAGGTTGGAGTAAATTTTGACTCAAAACAGCACTCTCCACTGTATTGCGAGACTCCCTTTCAAACAGTACACGATCCACAGAAAATCCCTGTTCCATCATCATTCTACGCGCAGCATCTGCTCCTTTGAACTGCTGGTGGATTAAACTACTCGAACCACCTGTATAAAGTAATTTAGCATTCGGATAAAGCCGAGCCAACATCATGAAAGCCAACTCACGATCCACTTGTCCATTTACTTGAGTTTGATTTCTTACAACAGTAGACTTCGCTCCTACTCCTCCACTAAGAATTATTATACCATCCACCTGTTTTGGCAATATTGGGTTTATTGGAAAATGAGACTCCAGCGGATACAATAACCACGAACCTACGGAAAAAAATGCTACTACTGTCATTGCTAGCACTAAAGCTGTAAGAATAAATCTAGCAATAATAACTTTTCCCAGCCATAGTAGAAGAACAGAAATAAAAAATAATAAAAAAAATACGTTACCAGGGTTAAACGCTAACCAAAATATTTTTGAAAGATAGAAAAAAATATCCAAAATATTGTCACCTATTCAGAGTTTTTTTACTTAATAAATATTTTTCTTTTACTTTATGTAATATTACTATAAATAAAAAGAACAATGGAAAAAGTTGTGGACGCACCAATGCATTAGCGTGGAAAGTGGAAATAAAATAAGCTAAAACTATAGCAGAACTTGTACGATACTGCACATTGTATTTTATATTTTTTACTAAGTTTTTATTTGAAAATATAAAATATATAAATAATAGAATTGGGACAAGTCCAAATACTGTAGCTAATTGTATAAAAAACAGATCATCTTCTAATAATGGGTGGAAAGTCGAGCCTTTATCCAGCATACCAGCATAATTATAACCACTACCAATTATAATATTATATAACCTGCTTAAATCCAAGATTTCAACTCTGTTTATAATAATATCAAATGCTTTAAGAAACCTTTCTAAGTTTACCAAGCCACCAAAGCCAGGTAATAAAATTAGAGTTATATTAACCAAAAACACGCTTATAACAGAAAAATTAAACAATTTAATTATTGAAATTTTCTTTATAAATAAATATCCTATTAGAAATGAAAACCATGCCGTTCTAGCTCCAGTAAGCGTTAAGACAATGATATTAATAAGAAATAATACTTTTGAATATTTAGAGTATTTTGTTTTAAATAGTGCCATTGATGACAATGCACCTATTGCAATCATTAAGCCTGTGGAATTATTATGTGAAAGGGGGCCTGCTAATCTAAAATAAAAATCCTCATTATGGCTAACATTTGTCTCGCCTATTCTACCTGTAATTTCCCTCATACCATCTGTATAGTTAAAATGTCCTGTCATAAGTATACTTTTACTAATAAACTCTCCAAAATAAATAATAGACACGAAAGAAGCGATTATTGCAACCATTAAAAAAATTTTATCTATATCTTTTCTTAAAATAAATTTTGAATAAAATAATAATAATGAAGCCGGAAGTAGATAGTCTTTAATACCATAACCCACCCCGTGAAACCCTCCTCTAAAAAATGTAATAAATAACAAAATTACACAATATATAAAAATAATGACATATATCGCCTTATAATTTTTATAAGCATGCTTATTTATCAAAAAGTCAACAAGTCCTACTAAAGAAAAAACAGATAAAAGACCAACTTGAAGTCCAATAATATAATTATCCCAGCCCCATTGAAATCTTAAAAAATAATATAACACTGTCAGAAAAATAAAAGTAAATATCACTAGGTTTTTTACCATTTTCCAAGCAACTCCTTAACTTCATTTTTTATTGCATATAGTAGTATTTGGGGATATGATTTAAGTTTTAATATTTTTTTTTCTATTAATACGGAACTTATAGAAATAACATTTCGCTTTAATATACTATTTGCGTTAATATGTTTCACTGTTATCATTAACATCTAACACTCATATAGAAAAGAATGAGTAATATTCTCCAACATTTTGAAAAGGTTTAGCATTTACTCCATTTTTAAAATGAGCCACTCCTTTTGGTGTATTTGCATTTATACCACCTAAATCAAACCAAGAGAGTCTCGCCTTCTTTGCATCTTCTATACTCTTCCAAATTAATAAATAATTTGCTTGTTGCTCCCTTCCTACTTCATTAGACCAGCCAATCAAATATGTAGCTGTATCCCCTGTATAGGCAATAAAAACAAAGCCACTGACTTGAGTGTTGTCACTGTCTAAAGTTAGGTACACCCTTATTTGGAAAAAATTACTACTCATATCAAGCATACTGTACAACAAACAACTAGAGATTCCATCAAATTTTTTTATTTTCTGAAAATTCTCATAAATCGAAACTAGTTCTCTAATTTTATCTTTGTCCGTTACTTCTATTAGGTTGACACCCGATTTTTGTCCTTTACGTAATAAATTTCTCCATTTTTTCTTTAAATTCATAAATAAAAAATCAATATCACTACCTATCAAGGGTAGCTTCGAACTTCCCCATGCTATTTTTTTATGATTTTTTTTATATCCAGCATCTTCCAGAAGAGCTGTAGTAATATCTGTATTTACTAACTCAGGGGCGTATGAAATATACCACCAGCGTCTTTTTAATGCGTATTTTTTAATTGCGAACAATATGCAATAAATTTCAGTTTCATTAAGTGGCTCGTCAATTAAATCATGAAACAGCACAGGACCCCGATTAATCCGAACTACGCCACCAATAAGCGGCAATTCTTTTGCAAGTACTTGTAGTAATCCACGCTCTACACCGAAATTATCCAATAACAAAAATCTAAATGGCTTCCACCCTTGGTGTTTCTTTGCTTCACCATACTCCCAGCTTTGCATTAAATTAGAAAACTTAGTCTGTGGCCAGTAAAGATCCCAAGAATTTCTATTAACCTCTTTTAATGACCATAGAATTTTATTATTTTTCATTCAAAACTTTTTTGATTAATTTTAAATATTTATTTATTTCTATCTGCTCATGCAAAAAGAAAAATATATTAACCTTGACTCGATCAACATCTGACTTATAGTTTCTTGATAATACCTTAAGTTCAAAAGGCAGATCGGGCCACATCATTACAGGACAGTTACAAGATCTAAATTTCAAAAATAAGTTACTGGCAATAGCTTCAGATTCGCATCGCATTCCCAGAACATAAGGGACATTATTTTCTCCAAAATTAGACATTAATTCCCATTTATCAAATAATCTAAGAGTATTTAATAACATATCTTTATTTTTCATTCTCTTATTCGATAAATCATGTATGTTAATACTTTTAATTTTTAATAAATCAATTTCTATAGAATTTGGTGTTAAAAATTTAGATAAGTTCGATTGTGAATTCCACTTAACACTCCAGTCGCACCCCTTTATTTTTACATTAGATAATATATGCCTTTTAACCAGTCTTTTCAAATACCATAGAAAAGGAAAGCTTTCTTCACGATACAAGGCATTTATAGTTAATTTTTTTTTTGAAAATACGATACCCGCATGATTAACAGGAAAGTACTTGTGGGGTGAAAAAAATATATAATCTCCTAGCCACATGCCATGGATAGAAGGGTGTATGACATGAGCACAATCCTCCACCATTACCATATTATGCTTATCGCATAATTCTCTACTATCTCTTTGACTCGAAACACAGCCAAAATAATGCACGTGTAGAAATATATCAGACTGTTTGTCACACAAAAGTTGCTCTATATGTTCATAATTTGGGGTTAGATCATCATATAAGTTGTAAAAAATAAAATTAACACCGGCTCCCCTTAAATATCTAAGCGATTGCCCACAAAAATATGCGGGCAACATTAAATACACGTCCTTGGTATCCTTGGAAAGTTGATTGCAAATGTTTAAAAGTGACTCTGCTCCGCTACAAAACCAAGGAGACTTGACATATTTTTCGATCTTCCAATCGGCATGATCAGTTTTTCTGCTGTTGGCTAAATGCAAAAGGTCAGAAATTCTTGGTAAGGGGATAGGGTGCATTATTAATTTAGTTTTTTATAAAATTTTTGAAATGCAAATTTTATTGTTTTTTTGTGTTTCCAATCAAAATGACCGTCAATTATCAACTCTATCAGCCACAAAGGATCTCCGGGAACTATATTTTGTCGAAATAAAAAATAATTGTCAGGGCTTTTATTGACACTTCCTCTAACATTTGAAAACACATAATCAAAACGATTTTTTGATAATTCAAACGCTTTAACGCTTATTGAGTCAGGACTGCCAAATGGAAAAGCAAATATACGCACTCTATTCTTTATTTTTTCCTCCAATCTATCGGCTGATACTTGTATTTCATCCTGTAATAAGTCAAAATTATCAATTTTTGATAGCATTTTATGTGTTGCAGTATGCGCTCCAATTGTATGGCCATTACTAGCTAACCAATCAACATCACTCCATGACATAGCCATATTATCTTGCGCTTTTTCTTGACTGATTTTCGAACTTGGGTAAAAGTTTTTTTGAGAAAATATAAAAGAATCTGTTTTATTCAAACCCACAAACTTCTCAGTAATAAAAAACACTGCTTTTATATTATATTTTTTTAATACACTTTCTGCAACGACCCTATTTGAGCGAAACCCGTCATCAAATGTCAAAAGCACTCCATTATTAACATTTTTTTCCTTTGCAAGAAAATCATTAGGATTTATAAAACCGTATTTTTTATCGATAAAATCAATAAAATTCTCAAACCATTTAAATTGTGTTTCTGAAATATTATGTAAAGTAACAATGCAAAATTCTGGCTTTTTCTTAAAAAAAAATGACCTTATTTTCAGTACGCTTGCAGCAATTATTCTTACATTTATAAATTTCATTTAGACCCACTAATCCCTTTAATTTCAGTCTTAAGAATATATACAAATAATGCTGGGTATTTGAATAAACTTGACACACTAAGATGCGATCTATAAAAAAACCTCCTTTCTTTTAACCATCTTCCGAGCAAGAGATCTGAAGTGTTATTTTCATGTTGTCTAGAATATTCCACAACTTCATTTAACAAAGTAATCGAATGCCCCATAGATAATCGAACCCATAGATCATAATCACCTAAAAGTTGATAATAAGGATTAAATCTATATTTTCTTAGCACTGAATTTTTAATCAAAACACAGCCTATAGATATTGGGTTACTCTTAAACAAGTCATTTGTAGTGCAGATCTCAGAAAATTTATCAAAATTGGTTACAGGCTTTAATGGTACCTTATAATTTAAACCAAATGTATGGTACCTTCCAAAAACTATATCATGTCCATCCATAGCCAATACAATTTGCTTTTCTAATTTATCCTCAAGCCAAATATCATCACAATCAAGAAATCCAATATATTCTCCATTACATTTATCTATGGCTATATTTCTAGCTGCATAAAGCGGTATGTTTTTTCTAGTTCTGTAATACTTGATTCTTTCATCTTTATATGACTCTGCTATTTCAGCACTATTATCTATCGAACAATTATCTATAAATATAATTTCCCAATTTTTATAGGTTTGATTAATAATGCTATCGATCGCCTCTCGAAGGTATTTCTCCCCATTGAAGCAATTCATCAGGACGCTAACTAGAGGTGCACTATCCATTACTAATTTTTTACCCATTTAATGGTTTCTAAAAGACCTTGTCTTAAGCTAACACTAGACTTCCATCCTAAAATCTCTTTGGCTTTAGTAGTGTCACCATAAAGCGCCATATTTTCACCATTTCTATAGGCAACCTGACCAAACTGTGGCTCTCCAGAACCAATTATATCTACAATTGTATTGATCATTTTCTTAATAGAGATTGGCTTTCCTGACGCTATATTGATCACTTCTCCATGCGCACTACGATTATCCAAAGCAGCGAAGACTGCTTGAATAAAATCATCAATAAAGCAAAAATCTCTTAATTGCTCACCTTTTGAAACCGGAAACTCCTGACGACTTGTGCACCCTTTAATAATTTGAGGGATAAACCTTTCTTCACTTTGACCAGGGCCATATACAAGAAACGGCCTCAAGATAACTGCGGGAAACATTTCTGTTCTATACAAGGTTTGTAGGAAATGGGTTGATGTAACTTTGGCGCAAGAATACGGGGAAATGGGGGCTTCTCTTTGGGTTTCAATTTGAGGTGCCGAATTATCACCATATTCATCACTACTACCAATTTGTACAAACCCTTTTATCTTAGACTTATCCAAACAATCAACTAGGTTCCTAACACCATTAAAATGCACATCATAAATCCTATCTCCGCCATTTGAATAGTTTGCATGATCTATGTAGCCACCTAAATTGATTACGTAATGAATATTTCTTTTATTTATATGATTGAATAAGTCTTTTTTTACTGTTATATTTGAAGATATATACTCGACATTCTTAACCCTACTAGATAAGGACGGTATATTTTTTGATATCACCAATACGGAAAATCCTCGGCCTACAGCTTCTTTTACTGCATGCGATCCAATAAACCCTGTTCCACCAATTATTAGTAAATTTTTGTTACCAGTCATAAATTATCTTATCCAAATCAATACTTTCACTTTCACTCGGATCATGCTCGATCGAGGCTATATTTAGTAAGATATTTTTTTCGTCCAGCCCTCTAAAAGCCAGCCAAAAACCTGGACTAATTGTAAGCCTTTGATAATTATCTTGTGATATCGTCACATTAAAAAAATTGTGATTTTTATCATTATAAATAACAAACTCCATCTTTCCAACTGGCACAACTAGGTTTAAAGTCATTTCAGTATGCTTCTTCCAGCCTTTTATATCATTTTTATTAACTGTAGAAAAATAAGTCTCACCAAATCCATCAAAGCCAATATCACTTTTTTTCATAGCATGAAGCACACTACCCTTGGAGGTCCTTATTTGCTTAAGCGGTGTTAAAATTACACCGTCCACTCTAAACTCTTTTTATTTGCCATATACTCATATTCTAATATTTGCTCTACCGTTTTATCAAACATATTCTTATCTGAATTGTAAAAATCGTAGTACCACTCACTGGTAAATTTAATCACTTCTCGATATTCTAAATTCGCCTGCCATTTCATGACAAATAACGGCTTATCGCAATTAAGCTTTAACAATCCAGCCTCGTGAAAAGGGATGTTATCTGTTACTGTAAAAGCATCATTTATATCTTCAAAATTCCAATATTTACTCAAATCTTTAAGCAACTGCTTTACCGTATGGTTTTGTTCAGCTCTCGGTCCAAAATTAAATGCTTCACCATTCAAACTATCGTCAGTATAAAGCTCTATACCTAAATTTAAATATCCACTCAAGGGCTCTAATACATGCTGCCAAGGTCTTGTCGCTTTAGGGCTTCGTATCTCCACACTTTGCTTCTTGCTCCAGGCTTCCATACAATCGACCACAATCCTATCCTTCGCCCAATCGCCGCCGCCGACAACATTACCCGCCCTTCCAATTGCCAACTTAACATTTGAGTCTGAATTTTTGAAAAAAGAATAAAAATAAGATTTGATGATAAGCTCCGCAGCACCTTTACTACCACTATAAATATCCTTGCCGCCCATCTTATCATCTTCTTTATATCCCCACACCTGTTCAACATTATCATAAGCCTTATCACTAGTAATAATAACTGCCGTACATAGATGGTTTGACACTCTAAGTGCTTCAAGAATATTAACCGTGCCCATTACATTTGATGACACTGTATCTATCGGTCTCACATAAGAAGTAGAAACAATCGCCTGCGCAGCCAAATGAAATAAAAAGTCTGGCTTCTCGCTCGACACAATCTCCGTCATTTTGTCTAAGTCTCTAATATCCTCTTGATAATTCGTAATTTTATCTTGCAGTCCAAGCACTTCAAACATCGATGGCTGCGTCGGTATATCTTTTGATATACCTATAACTTCCGCCCCTAACTTTAACAACCAAACCGTCAGCCAGGTGCCTTTAAATCCAGTATGCCCGGTCACTAAAATTTTTTTATCTTTATAGATATTATTAAACATTATTAATCCCACACTTTCCAAGGTGCACCATCCTCATTCCATAGTTCATTTAATTTATGCTTATCTCTCAATGTGTCCATTGGCATCCAAAAACTATCGTGCTTATGTGTAAATATTTCACCATCTTTAGCAAGACTCTTCAATGGCTCTTGCTCAAAAACAGTAGCGTCTCCACCAGTAATATAATCAAACACCTTGGGCTCACACACAAAATATCCAGCATTAATCCAACTACCATCACCTTTTGGCTTCTCTCTAAACTCATTTACTTTATTAGAACTATCAATATTCAGTGCGCCAAATCTTCCGTCAGGTTGGGCCGATGTCATAGTCATTGCCTTGCCATGGGATTTATGAAATTTTACCAATTTATTTATATCTATATCTGCTACGCCATCTCCATAAGTCAACATAAATGGCTCGTCGCCTATAAACTCCTGAGCTTTTTTTATTCTACCGCCTGTCATAGTATCTATACCTGTATCAAGCAAAGTTACCTTCCATGGCTCACTTGAATTATTATGAACTTCAATTTTTCCATTTAACATGTTTATAGTCACATCACTTTGATGCAAGAAGTAATTAGCAAAATATTCTTTTATATAGTAACCTTTATATCCAAGTAAGATTACAAATTCATTAAAACCATATTTTGAATATGTTTTCATGATATGCCACAAAATTGGCTTACCGCCTATTTCAATCATAGGCTTAGGCTTAACATCTGTTTCTTCACTTAACCTTGTGCCAAATCCCCCTGCTAATAATAAAACTTTCACTCCAACCTCCTGATTTTAAATTCAACATTTTTTACTATAATATTTTCTATTATCTCAATAAAAATTTCTTTACACTGGACTTACACCTAAATATAACATACCTAAGTAATAGCTTATATTCTGGTTTACAATTACACTTTTTTATATAGGTCATATCATCACTAAAAATTTGATTGTTATAATGCTTTTTCGACATAGGGTGATCACTAAACTTTTTACCCCTCCATTCCATATCTAAAGAATCATACTCCGCTCTAGAAAACAATGAAGAAAAGGTTTTTTTATAATGTCTAACCAGTATATCTAGAGATGAGTTTCTTCTAACTCTTTCCGTTTTACAAATAATGTAAGGATTGAGGGATTCCCTTAGTAGTTTAAGGTGCCCAAATTTTTGGATTAAATAATTGTTCACATAATCAAAGTGGGCATTACCTATCATTTGACTATTATCAGTAAGCGAAGATTGAAAAAATGAAATAAAGCTACTTATTTTCGATGCAATAATAAAATCATTTATCGAACAAAGTCCCAGTTGATGATCAGGATAAATTCTCTCATCATTAATTCTACTGACCGCCTTATATAGTAGCTCTGCATTGCACACAATATCCGATCTAATCTTGACTACAATACAATCATTGCCATATTTTTCTAGGAAATATATAGCTCCATTTAACGAAGATATGGACTGTAGATTGCCATTATTTGTCACTACCCCTCCCTTTCCTAGTTTTATTGGGGGTATTTTTTTATTGTATAAAAAATTATACCCCTCAAAACCTTTTTCATCATCCCAGGTCGAAATAACTAAATCATCAAAATATTTAAGTAAGTCATCATAGAAATTTACTAAATTTTTAGAATTTATAGTGACTAATTTAGACTTGACACCTTGATATTTTTCATCTAAATAACTGTGAGAATCAAGGCCATGACTATGAATACTACCTTGAACAATAACACATATGCGCATATTCCTACCTTTTTATGCTAAATTTATTTACTACTGCTTTAATCTCTTCTCTCGTGGTGGAGAAAACTCCAGGAAAGATATAAAGGAATATCAAAACTAGTACTGTATAAATTACTCCAGAGACTAAAAAATTTATTATAGTATTGTCAAAATCGACAATAAAACCTGTAATTATAACAATAATTATAAAAAATATTGGAGAATATATCTGGTGAAGTAAGTGATCATAATAGGAAATACGCAAATATTTAACGCTATAGTAAATCAAGATATTAACATGTATTAATTGCCAGATTACCATCTTTAGAGCAAACCCAATTGATGCATCCAAATCTAACAGATACAAAAATATAATTGTTGTCAATAGGCCAATAGCTGATCCTATAAGATTTATATTCCTTAAAAATTTAACACGCTCAGTCGCGTAAAATAACCCTCCACATATTTGACCGTAAACTTGATGAATAGTATAAAAAGACATTATTGCTAAAACTGGTATCGCACCCTCAAATCTTTCATCGGTAAAAATATTAACTATAGAGTCACTCTGAAAAGATATAAATACAGCAAAATAGACTGTGATACTATACAACATTTTTGTATATCGATGGAACATGGCTGATATTTCATCATACTTATTTTCATGTATATATTTACTAAATTCTCTTGTGATTATCGGAGAAACCGAACTCGAAAATAGCAATATCATCGCTATAATTGCATATGATAAATTATAGAACCCCACTTCATCAATACCTCCAATATTTTTCAAAGACCATATGTCAAATATACTGACCGCTATTCCGAAACTTGAATACGTTACAATTGGAAGGCAATAATCCAAAAATTCTTTGGCAATTATTTTGATTTTTACCTTGATAGTCAAAATACCTTTATAAATAATATTTTGCTTAAGAAAAATTATAAAGACTGCAATTATAAATGCCAAAATCATGAAATATTGAAGCAAAAAGTAGCTGGTTAAATCAAAATTTGTATAACCAACTAAGTAAACAATTGTCAGTATAGAGACTACTTTGTACACTGTTCTCAATATTTCTACAGGAATAGTTATTGCATAAGCATCTGCAATACTTACAAATATCCTCATAACCCACATAAGAAGACTCAACCCCAATCCTAAATATACATACTGATTAGGAATATTGTCAAAAAATACCCCCCCCCCAAGAAGAT
>Ga0233441_1002984_pt1 | contig 11855 bp, 2 predicted proteins | sample SI_123_September_4_FD_182781 | JGI IMG/M metagenome (GOLD analysis project Ga0233441, IMG submission 182781) | Seawater microbial communities from Saanich Inlet, British Columbia, Canada - SI_123_September2016_135_MG | ecosystem: Environmental > Aquatic > Marine > Inlet | place: Canada: British...
AAAAAATCAAAGCTATAAGACCCATTAGAAGATGATGTAGCCATTCCAGCAACATCTGCACCTTCTATTGGAAGTCCTGTTTCTATATCTGTTACTACGCCTGATACTGTTCCTAATGGTTGAGTTCCTACTGCAGGGAAGATAATATAATCTATCCAAGCACAATCTGAACCACTATTAACCGATCCATCTTTGTCATATTCCCATTTTAAAGTATGAGTTCCTGCAGAGAGTTGATATGTCTCTTGACTCCAAGAAAGCGAACCACTCCACGAATCCATTTCAGTATTATCAATGTAGAATCGCAAGTAATCCCAACTTCCTTCTGAAGATACTTTTTTGTAAAAACTCAGTTCACCAGCAGCAAGCACTTCTACTTCCAAATATATAGAAGTAGTTTGATTATGAGTTATTGTACCTGATTTGGCACTGTATGAGCCTTCATATGAATCAGAGGATATTACCCAGTCTGCATTTCCACCAAATTGCCAGTCAAAAGTTTGGAAATTATTGCTCTCAAAATCTTCAATAATCAATCCAACTATTGTTGTATAATTATTTTGAACTGAATATTCGTCAGCAACAACTTCATAATTGAACATAATTGGAGTTCCTAGTGGGATCGATGCTCCCGCTTCAACTGTATAAATAGCTTGAGCTGTTCCACCTGTAGCGATCTCTCCAATATCATATGTTTCATCTATAATTGTGATCATAGGAGCATTACAAGTAAGCGTTCCTATAGCAAATGGAGATTCAGAGCTACCTTCATTGTTTGTAGGTATGCTAATAGTTACAGTTTCTCCTGGATCAATTATTCCATTATTATTACCTGTTGGATCTTCTATTATTAAATCTCCCAATGTAAGAATCGGAGCTAATACCTCAATAGAGAAATAACTTTCCCAGATCTCACCACCATCAGCTTCTACTACAAAGGCAATTACGTGGCCATCAGGAACGTCTCCGGCTACTTCAAATTCAAATGCATCATTAATTGTTGAGATTGCTCCAGCTGCTATGTTTCCAAAATCTGCTGTTGCATCTAAAATAGTTACATAACCATCTGTTGAAGAAATTGTAACATCAACATTATTTGCCTGATCACTACCTACATTAGATACTGTGAAATCAAGTGTAACTGTTTCACCATAATCTAACATTCCATTACCATTACCCGCTGGATCATTAAGTACATGTGAATCGTATACTACATAAGGTCCATTTGGTGGAATAACTGGAATTACTGTTTCATATCTGTAATAGTTTTGTAATGTGATTACAAGATCAATATCTGTTGGTGGAACTTGTGCATCTATTGTTAAAGAGACAGGAGAACCTGTTCCCTCTGTAACACCTATAAGTTCACCAGCAACTGACATAGCAATAAGTGCTCCCGCATTAGCTGTTACATTAAATGTTGTAACTCCACTTAGTAAAACTGGATCGTGTGATACAGTAAGATCTTGTGGAACTTCTGAATATATAGTTGTAAATGCATCTCCATGATGATGGAATAATGCATAAGTTACTGCTTTATTGCTAGTATTATAAGGCCAGCTAGATGCTTGTAGGAAATACTTTCCAGCTGAATTTGCAAATGCTGGTAATATACCTCGTTCTACTGGTGTTGAATTATATGTTGGTAAGAACTCAGGCCACATATTGTCATACATCCCCCATACAAATGTATCATTTACAAATGAATAAGAAACTTCTGAAGCTGCTAGAATCCCTAGTGCCCCTGAGTTATTCCCATTATAAGTATATCTGTGGAATTTTTCAGCAAAACATTCACCTGCCATGTTGTACTTACCAGTTAAGCAGTTAATAGAGAAAACATATGTAAGATCTGTATTTGTAAGTCCATCAATATTAGATGAGCTATATCCTGGTTCTCCCCATCCTTGCTCATAACCATGGTCTCTATGCTGAAGTAAGAAAGAACCACTATTAATAGCATTATTTACCATTGTAGCATTTCCACCTGTCCAACCACCAAGCTCTGCTGGAGTTGCAGGAATGTAACCAAGATCATTAGGACCAAACTTATTTACTACAACACTTGTATTTGTTGCTGTAGACCACGTTGTACTTGGGCTTCCACTATAAACTGCATTAATCCTTACTGGAGATTTACCTTGTTCATGTAAGAAAAATCCACCTACAGCTTCTGAACAGATCTGGAACCAACGCTCTGTTTGCCAGCCGAGTGCGGTAATTGGATGGTTATAAAAATCTGGATTTGTTGGAGGTGTTCTTTCATAATCAAGGAATTTTGTTACCATTGTTTCAAGTTGTGTTACATCTTGTGCTGTCATTCTTGCAAAAGTAACATCGGGCATCATATTACCGGTAACATCTGCATAGATGTTGTCTGATGCACAATAATTATTGTAAATTGGTGATACAATTGTATTACCGGTTGTACCATAATCACCAATCAATAAAATAGCTGCTGGTGCCGGATCCCAACCTGTAGACGGATCCATGATATCATCGACAAAACCTTCTATTGCTGATACTGTGTTTCCACCAACTTCTGCTGTTGTCATTACTATTGTAGAGATCCCTTGTTTTGTACGGAAAGTCTTTATTGAATCTGCCCATGCTAAGAAATCTGCATCATCAGGACAGATTATAAGATATTCTGCACCGTCACGGGTTCTGCCATTCAATGTATAATCCATTACAGGAAGTGATGCATAGTTAAGTATGTGATCACTAAGGATTGGATCCCACCATCTGCTTCGCAGGTTGTCAGAACCAAAATATCCGTTCCCTCCAACAAATTCTACTTCTACCTGAAGGTCTCTATATACAACCAACTCTTTTGTTACAGGGTTGTATTGGAAAGGTGTGATTCCTAACATCACTACATCTACACCACGCATCATGCTTTGCTCGCCTAATGTTACAGGACTTGCAGGATAAAATGCATCTTTTGTGTAAATGGTTTGATTTCTATTGTAATTAAGAGGGCTATCATCTGTATCAAGTGGGATATTAGGAGCAGGTGCTACTTCTACATTTGTGAAGAGCTCTGTTCTTTTGGCCACTATATTTAATTTTGCATAAGCACCTTGTGGAAGTGCTATTAATTGTCCACCACCTGCTAAGTTTGGTGCACCTTCATCATTTTGTAATAATACATCCGGCAATAGAACATTAACCAGTTCCTCACCATTTACTCTGATATCATTTAGTGAAAATTCTTTAATTGAATAATTCACAGTAACACCAGAACCATTTCTTTGCTCTAAGCTAAATCCAGCTTCTGCCCAATTATCAGTATATCTGATAACTTCAGATGCAATCGCAATATTAGCCAATAAAATCATTACAACAATTAATAATGTTGTTCTTCTCATCCTTTACTTCCTCCTGTTATTTATGTTTCTCTGCTTTTATTCTTATTTTTAACTATAATATATTATGCAAATTTAGTTCCAAAAAATACGAATTATTAACTTAAATCTATTAATTAAACATACAATAACCTTTAATATTGAGACGATTACCAATAACTATCTAATATACAAAAAAGCCCCGGCAAACCGGGGCTAACTGCTATTCCACAAAGTAAGAAGTTGCCCTGCCAGCATTCACTGTCAGGGCAACTTTTTCTTACTTCATAAGTATCATTTTCTTTGTTGCTGTGTAATTACTAGCTTTCATTTTGTAGAAATAAATTCCACTAGAAACTGTCTTACTGCTATTATCCTTTCCGTTCCAAACTGAACTATGATAGGCTGCATCTAAATTCTCATTTACAAGAGTTCGTACAAGCTGTCCCTTCATATTGAAAATATTAATAGATACATGCCCAGCTTCTTTTGTTGTAAAGCTGATAGTTGTAGTCGGATTAAATGGATTAGGGAAGTTACCTGAAAGCATTGTCTCTTCAGGCTTCAAAATGTTCCCATTATCTGTGTGATCTACAACAGCATCATCAGACATATCAGATTCCCAACCGCCATCAAATACAGTAACAACATTATATGTGTAAGTTCCACTTGGAACATCTAGATCTTCATATGGTGAAGTTAATACATCTTCTGCAAGAAGATCATCATCACGATATATCTTGTAGGAAGCTACTGCTCTTGTTGGCATACCCCAGCTTACTACGATGTTTGGCTCTTGAGATTGAGCTGTTACACCAATTGGTGCAGGAAGTGTAACTGTTACCGCTGCAGGATCTGAATGATTAGTTTCACCATTATCATAAACTGCTGTTACAGTATACTCATAATCTCCTGCATCTAATGCTGCATCTGTGTAGGTAAGAGTTGCAGGATCTGTAATCTCTACTATCTCAGTTCCATCTTCATACACTTTATAACCTGCTAAAGAACGTGAACTTGAAGCTTCATTTCTTATGCTATCATTTCTCTTACCTGATCTACTTGTTGAGATACCTTCATTTAGCATATCTGCAGGTACATCCCATGTGATAACTACATCATTATAATCCACAATTTCTGCATCAACATTTTCTGGTGGATTTGATGGATTCATTGCAAAATTAAGAGTTGTTGTCTGAGCCTCTTCGATTTCTACATCTTCCATAACCAGATCAAAGTAGTCATCTGCTGCACATGTAAAGTCATATGTTCCTACTACAAAATCAAAGCTATAAGACCCATTAGAAGATGATGTAGCCATTCCAGCAACATCTGCACCTTCTATTGGAAGTCCTGTTTCTATATCTGTTACTACGCCTGATACTGTTCCTACTACAGATGCTGTTCCACCACCAAGAATTATGTCATCTATATAGTAGTAATCAAGATCAAAGCTATAGCCATCAAAGAAGAAGGCTATTTGGAAAGTAGCTGATCCAACATCAGAAGTTTCTACTGTTAATTCCAATAATTCCGGTCCAATATCACCTGTTGGAGCTACTTCATAAACAGTATTCCATGTTGTACCACCATCCGAAGTAGTTTTTACTCCAATTGTATATCCACTTCCACTAAAATCATTCAAGAAATGTTTATAAGAAAGAGCTAAACTAGAAGATCCAGTAGTGTTAATAATAGGAGATGTAAGTGCAGAAAAATTTGTGAATGATGGAGTCCAGCTAAATTTAGATTCTGGAGCTGATCCACCAGCATTTGCTGTGCTTGATGAAGACCAATTACCAGGGTTTGCTCCACTAATACTCCAATCTTCTGGAGGATATGTAGCACCATCAAAATACTCTTCGATTAAGTATCCACCGATCTGAGTTGAGAAAGTTCCACTACCGCTAATTCCAAGATCAGCTGTATAGTTAATCGTGAATGCAGCTTGATGAGCTTCTGGAGTTGCAGCATCAGAAACAGCATTAAAAAATACTTCTGCATTACTTCCGGCTGATAAATCTCCAAACATTTGAACTGATGTTGTGTTTATTGTTACAAATGGATCGGTTGATGAGAGAATACCTTCAACATTTAAAGCCTCAGAAGAACCATTATTTTCAAGTGTTACATAAATATCAACTTCTTCACCCGGATCCCACATATAGTCACCGTTTCCACTAGCTGTATCATTAACTAAGAATTCTAAATATTCAACTACAGGAGCTAAAGCTTCAACTGAGAAATAACTTTCCCAAACAGTTCCACCATCAGCTTCTACTACAAATGCAATTACGTGTCCATCAGGAACGTCTCCAGCTACTTCAAATTCAAATGCATCATTAACTGTTGAGGTTGCTCCAGCTCCAATGTTTCCAAAATCTGCTGTTGCATCTAAAATAGTTACATATCCATCTGTTGAAGAAATTGTAACATCAACATTATTTGCTTGATCACTACCAACATTAGATACTGTGAAATCAAGTGTAACTGTTTCACCATAATCTAACATTCCATTACCATTACCAGCTGGATCATTAAGTACATGTGAATCGTATACTACATAAGGTCCATTTGGTGGAATAACTGGAATTACTGTTTCATATCTATAGTAGTTTTGTAATGTGATCACAAGATCAATATCTGTTGGTGGAACTTGTGCATCTATTGTTAAAGAGACAGGAGAACCTGTTCCCTCTGTAACACCTATAAGTTCACCAGCAACTGACATAGCAATAAGTGCTCCCGCATTAGCTGTTACATTAAATGTTGTAACTCCACTTAGTAAAACTGGATCGTGTGATACAGTAAGATCTTGTGGAACTTCTGAATATATAGTTGTAAATGCATCTCCATGATGATGGAATAATGCATAAGTTACTGCTTTATTGCTAGTATTATAAGGCCAGCTAGATGCTTGTAGGAAATACTTTCCAGCTGAATTTGCAAATGCTGGTAATATACCTCGTTCTACTGGTGTTGAATTATATGTTGGTAAGAACTCAGGCCACATATTGTCATACATCCCCCATACAAATGTATCATTTACAAATGAATAAGAAACTTCTGAAGCTGCTAGAATCCCTAGTGCCCCTGAGTTATTCCCATTATAAGTATATCTGTGGAATTTTTCAGCAAAACATTCACCTGCCATGTTGTACTTACCAGTTAAGCAGTTAATAGAGAAAACATATGTAAGATCTGTATTTGTAAGTCCATCAATATTAGATGAGCTATATCCTGGTTCTCCCCATCCTTGCTCATAACCATGGTCTCTATGCTGAAGTAAGAAAGAACCACTATTAATAGCATTATTTACCATTGTAGCATTTCCACCTGTCCAACCACCAAGCTCTGCTGGAGTTGCAGGAATGTAACCAAGATCATTAGGACCAAACTTATTTACTACAACACTTGTATTTGTTGCTGTAGACCACGTTGTACTTGGGCTTCCACTATAAACTGCATTAATCCTTACTGGAGATTTACCTTGTTCATGTAAGAAAAATCCACCTACAGCTTCTGAACAGATCTGGAACCAACGCTCTGTTTGCCAGCCGAGTGCGGTAATTGGATGGTTATAAAAATCTGGATTTGTTGGAGGTGTTCTTTCATAATCAAGGAATTTTGTTACCATTGTTTCAAGTTGTGTTACATCTTGTGCTGTCATTCTTGCAAAAGTAACATCGGGCATCATATTACCGGTAACATCTGCATAGATGTTGTCTGATGCACAATAATTATTGTAAATTGGTGATACAATTGTATTACCGGTTGTACCATAATCACCAATCAATAAAATAGCTGCTGGTGCCGGATCCCAACCTGTAGACGGATCCATGATATCATCGACAAAACCTTCTATTGCTGATACTGTGTTTCCACCAACTTCTGCTGTTGTCATTACTATTGTAGAGATCCCTTGTTTTGTACGGAAAGTCTTTATTGAATCTGCCCATGCTAAGAAATCTGCATCATCAGGACAGATTATAAGATATTCTGCACCGTCACGGGTTCTGCCATTCAATGTATAATCCATTACAGGAAGTGATGCATAGTTAAGTATGTGATCACTAAGGATTGGATCCCACCATCTGCTTCGCAGGTTGTCAGAACCAAAATATCCGTTCCCTCCAACAAATTCTACTTCTACCTGAAGGTCTCTATATACAACCAACTCTTTTGTTACAGGGTTGTATTGGAAAGGTGTGATTCCTAACATCACTACATCTACACCACGCATCATGCTTTGCTCGCCTAATGTTACAGGACTTGCAGGATAAAATGCATCTTTTGTGTAAATGGTTTGATTTCTATTGTAATTAAGAGGGCTATCATCTGTATCAAGTGGGATATTAGGAGCAGGTGCTACTTCTACATTTGTGAAGAGCTCTGTTCTTTTGGCCACTATATTTAATTTTGCATAAGCACCTTGTGGAAGTGCTATTAATTGTCCACCACCTGCTAAGTTTGGTGCACCTTCATCATTTTGTAATAATACATCCGGCAATAGAACATTAACCAGTTCCTCACCATTTACTCTGATATCATTTAGTGAAAATTCTTTAATTGAATAATTCACAGTAACACCAGAACCATTTCTTTGCTCTAAGCTAAATCCAGCTTCTGCCCAATTATCAGTATATCTGATAACTTCAGATGCAATCGCAATATTAGCCAATAAAATCAATCCAACAATTAATAATGCTGTTCTTCTCATCCTTTACTTCCTCCTGTTATTTATGTTTCTGTTTTTTTATTTTAGAAGCAGCATTTTTTTTGATTCTATAACTTCTTCCGTAATCATCCTGTAAAAATATACTCCGGATGCAACAGAACTATTATTGTCATCATTTCCATTCCAAACTATGGAATGCATACCTGCTTCTTTTTCTTCTTTTAATAATGTTTTTATTTTTTGTCCTTTCACATTATAGACATACAATTCAACCGGCATTTGTTTAGATAATTGGAACATAATTGCAGTTTGAGGATTAAATGGATTTGGGAAATTTCCTACAAGCTCTATTTTGGGAAGATTGTTTATAATAGAAGCATGAACAACCGCAGTAGGTGGGAACGAGATGTGATCTAACCATCCACAATCATTACCTGTTGATACTCCATTATCTTTATCATATTCCCATTTGAAAGTATGAAAACCTGCTTCGACAAAATAATCATAATATTCCCACTCAGATTCTCCTGCCCAATGTGCGATCATAACATCATCTACATAAAATGTGAGATAATCAAATCCTCCTTCGGACGAGAGCTTATTATAAAAAGCAATATTCCCATCATAAGAAGTTGTCATACTTATTGATAACCCAGATGATTCGTTATCACTAATATTACCAGATCTGGCTGAGAAAGTTCCACCAAATGCATTCACGTTATCTATTACCCAATCTGCATCACCGCTAAATGCCCATGGAAATGAAGAATAATCTCCAGTCTCAAAGTTCTCAGTATCACATTCAAGTAATTCCAGATGGAATATTGTACTTTGTTCATTAACACATATTTCTATTGTTGTTGTAGAAAATCCATCAACGGTAAGTTTAACTTCATATATATCTTCATAAACACCAATAATCTCAAATTCTCCATTCTCATTTGTGATTACAGCATCCAGAGGAGTTTCTAATAATTCTACAGTTACATCTTCAACCGGATCTGAATTAAAGAAGTTCGTAACAATACCCGTTATTGTGAATTGAGGACTGCTCTCTAATTGGATATTTTGGACAACTATATCATTCTCAAAAATTTGAATATTAGGAACTGTCTGTGGGAAATAACCCCATGCATTGTATTTAGCCTCATAAGTTCCAGGTGCTAGCATACGATGATAATTGCCAACGTCAGGATCTGTGAATACTTCAGAGTTATCTATATCATGATTCACCATTGTAACCTCTGCCCAGAGAGGATCTGATGATGTATTTGTTACAATACCTCTAAGACCATATAAACACTCTTCCATATAAAGTAAAAATGATTGACGGTTATAGTTCCAATGAGGTTCTAATTGTGCTTCAGGAAGATCTTTCTGATTAGATAGTTCTAAAGTCATCTCTCTGCAATGTTGGAAATAATTCATATAATCTTGTCTTCCACCATTCATTGAGAACCATTGAAATCCGTTAGTAACTCCATTATCAAATTCATCCATATATCCTGCTGGAGCATAAAGGTGTACTGTATCTGCATAAGTATGACATACATCTTGCCACCACTGATCATCTGCAGCGAGCTGTTCCCAAGTATCCCATGGATAATTCAATAATTCGATCCCGCTATGAAGATTTGAAGAAAGTACAAAATTTTGTTCATCAGCATAATCCATCATTATTAATGTTTCTGGCTGCCACTCGTTCCCATCGGGATGCGGACCATCTTCAGGATCCGGATAATTCCTATTAAGGTCTATACTATTCGCATTATTTCTGGTTGCATTCCAAACAGTATTATTTCCACCTGCATATGTTCCATCGGGATTAGAAAGTGGATTTATATAGATATCGATATTATCAACAATATTCGTAATTCTATCGTTTGAACCATAATTTTCTGTTAAGTAATCTATAAGATGAAGCAGCATGATAAAAGCAACAAGCTCGTTTCCATGCATTTGCCCTGTATAGAAAAATTCAGGTTCATCTTCTTCAATACCAGGATTATCCGAGATGTTGGCAACTAGGATGTCACGTCCTTCTATGGATTGCCCAATACTACTTATAGTACAGATGTTAGGATGGTCAGCTGCAAATTGGTACATCAAATCAATATATGTTTCATATGTTGGGTAACTGTCCCATGATCGCATCTTTTGTAATGTATCTGCCATTGGATTATTTGATCTATCGGGCTGTTGAATTATATTATAACTATAATTTAATTGATCAAATTGTGTTAGTTGTTCCCTATTTGCATAGGCATAAACGGTATTACCATTAATTTTATCGATAGAGATCAATCCTGATAATTTATTTATCTCCTCTTTTGAGCTTACTTGAAAGCTGAAAAAAACTTCATTGCTTTTTGCAATCAGTGGAATTATTAATAATAGCAACGAAACAACAACACAGATTTTTTTTAACATTGTTACTCCATTATTTTAACAGAATTATTTTCTTTACGCTCGTATAATCACCATCACCATTGTTAATACCACAATGTGAGAAATAAATACCTGTTGAGATATATTTCCCATTTTCATCAGTTCCATCCCATATAACCTGGTGCACTCCTGCTACTTGTTTTTCATCTATAAGTGTTTTTACCTTCTGTCCTTTAATGTTAAATATTGTCAGATCCACTTTCGATTCATTTGCAAGACTATAACTAAAGGTTGTTACCGGATTAAATGGATTGGGATAATTCCCGTTAAATTTTGTAACAGCAGGAATTTCAATTCCAGAAGAGCTATAAAGGTTATTATCAAAGAAAATCTCAACTTGGAAATCTCCTGCACTTGTGTTTATATCTAGAACATCCGATACGATATCTCTTGCAAGGTTATCAACAGGAAGAGCAATCATAACTAAGAAGTCAAGCTGCTCGCCAGCAGACATTGTGTAAGGTAAACTGAGGTTAAAATCATTAATGAACCAATTAAATTCATCCCCACCCGTATCTTCAAGATCATTAATTATTATATCGTCATTAGTATTATTAATTACTGAAAATTCCAAACCATCTAAAGTTGATTCATCTAGGAATTCCAATACGGTGGGTGTTACAATGAACGATGAAGATGGGAATGTGATGCTATCTATCCATCCACAATCTTGATACGATGATACACCACCATCTTTATAATATTCCCATTCAAATATATGGAATCCGCTTACTACATCAAATAACTCAAACGTCCAGCTTCCATTACCACTCCAGCTTTCTTGTAGAACATTATCAATATAAAAGCGAAGATAATCATAATTGGCTTCAGAAGAAACTTTTTGATAAAAAGATATTTCACTATCTGCGCTAACAAATAATGAAATTAGAAGTGATGATGTTTCATCATCGTAAATTGTACCAGATCTTGCTGAATAGTTACCGGAAAAAACAGTTACATCATCAATAACCCAATTATTGTTACCTTCAAACATCCAACTACTGGCATATACGCCATCTTCAAATGTGCCTGATGGAACAGCAAATAATTCAAAATCAATTTCATTATTTGTTACATTTACATTATGTTGTTCTAAAAGACCTGCATGAAAAGGGCTATAAACAGCAAAAGTATAATCATATTCAAAAAGATCTTCAATTAAGTATTCTCCATATTCATTTGTTGTAACAGAAGGGATTCCAAATTCCTGGATTGCAATGGTTGCATTTGAAATTGGCTCTCCTGTATCACCATCTGTAATAACTCCAGATAGATCGATTGTATTGCTAGAAAGAACCAATGCAATATCAAGTATGGTTACATCATCATCTATAATTACATTTTCAAATGTTTGTGAATCATATCCATAAGCAGAGAAAGTA
>Ga0233441_1003003_pt1 | contig 11792 bp, 11 predicted proteins | sample SI_123_September_4_FD_182781 | JGI IMG/M metagenome (GOLD analysis project Ga0233441, IMG submission 182781) | Seawater microbial communities from Saanich Inlet, British Columbia, Canada - SI_123_September2016_135_MG | ecosystem: Environmental > Aquatic > Marine > Inlet | place: Canada: British...
ATTTGATGAGATGGTATCTAATGGCCCACTATATGATGTTGATACTATTGCTTGTGCTGCCAAATGAAACACAAAATCTGGCTTTTCGTCTGAAACCACTTGACCCAATGATTCTATATCACGAATATCAATAATATGGTGCTGGATTTTATCAGCTAGTCCTAATATCTCGAACATTGATGGCTGAGTTGGAATGTCTCTAGAGACTCCAATTACATTAGCACCTAGATTTAACAACCATGTGGTCAACCAAGAGCCTTTAAAACCAGTATGTCCTGTTACTAATACTTTTTTATTTTGATAAATATTTTCAAACATTATTTCTCCCAGATCATCCAAGGAGCATTACCACTCTCACACATTTCGTTAAGTTTGGTTTTATCTCTTAGTGTATCCATCGGCATCCAAAATTTTTTATGTTTGTAAGTAAAGATCTCTCCATCTTGCGCAAGCTTTCTAAGTGGTTCCTGTTCAAATATAACATCATCACCATTATCAATGTAATCCAACACCTCTGGCTGACAAACAAAATAACCAGCATTTATCCACGACCCATCTCCTTTAGGCTTTTCTTCAAACGTCGTAACTTGATCATTCTCGTTAATATTAAGCGCGCCGAATCTACCTTCGGGTTGGGCAGAAGTCATGGTCATTAACTTGCCATGTTTCTGATGGAATGCAAGCGCTTCTTGAATATCAATATCAGCCACACCATCACCGTAAGTAAGCATAAAAGGACCATTGCCAATATGTGCTTTTGCTTTTTTAATCCTTGCACCGGTCATGGCATTCAATCCGGTATCAAGCAATGTCACCTTCCAAGGCTCACTAGAATTGTTATGTACCTCCATATCACCATTTGACATATCGATTGTTACATCACTTTGGTGCAAAAAGTAATTCGCAAAATATTCTTTAATATAATAACCTTTATATCCTAATAATATTACAAACTCATTAACCCCATAATGAGAATAAGTTTTCATAATATGCCACAAAATTGGTTTCCCACCAACCTCTACCATTGGCTTTGGTTTAATATCCGTTTCTTCACTTAGGCGCGTTCCAAAGCCGCCGGCTAATATTAATGCTTTCATAATTTACCTATAATAAATACAATATTTAAGTTACTTTCACCGCAGAATTCTTTAACAATATTGAAAATCAATAAGACGAGCTTTCATAAAAATCTAAGTCCGAAATATCTTTGTCAATTAATTGAAAACTAAGATTGTTTTCAATTGGGAGATATTCAAAAAACTCAGTAGGATAATATAAAAACCCCATTTTCCATCAAGATACCTTCAAAATCTTGTCGTCTTGGGCGATTGCTCAATTCGTAATTTAAGAGTCTTGACAAGTGAAGACACAAAACTAAAATAATGAATTTGAGGCAGCCCCATCAAAGTTAATTGTAACACCACTCAAATATTTAATATTATGCTCAACAATTGATTTAACAAAATTTCCGATTTCTTTCGTATCTCCAGCCCTACCCATTGGTAAACTTTTTTCAAATTCCTCCATGTCATCAACCAAACTCATCAAACGGTCAGTCTTCATTGGACCTGGAGCAATATTTATACAACTAATATTTCTAGCCGCATAAGTCTTGCTTAATGACTTTAAAACGCTAGTTAAAGCAACTCGATATGCATTTGAGAGTATTAGTTTTGGATCAGGCTCCTTTATGTTAAAAGAGGATATTAAAAAAATATAACCACCATTATTTATATTTATATTTTTCAATATAGTGCAAAAACTCAAGAACAATTGGTTGTGGTACTTATTCCATTCATCCTCAGTAATAGAGTAAAAATCTTTAGCTACTGGCCCTCCAGTATTTAAAACCAAAATATCATAACTCTTTAAATCTACTAAATAGTCTGCGACCATTTTCATATTAGAGGTGTCTAACATTTTACTATCTGTTGCATCAACCTCAATCTCAATGCTTGCCAACGAATCTGCTATAGCTTTACCTATACCTCTAGATCCTGCCAATACTAATGCTTTTTTCATTTTACTCCTTCTACTTGATTTTTCATTTGAACTTTTTCTGGAACCCCGATAGCTCTTGGAAGCATATTCAGCCTAGAAACCACTAAATCTATTTGCTCAAGATTAACAGCATGCTTATCATCAGGGTATATAATTCTATCGTTTAGCTTAACATAGAAAAAAATACTATTTGGTAAGAATGCTGTTGACAAATCTAAAACAGACATATCTTCACAATGATGTCCATAACATACAATAGGCCCATATCTATTTTTCATTTCAGGTATGACTGCCAAGCATACATCATCAATATTAAAACTAAGCTGTGTATGAATCAAAAACATTTTTTTTTCATATTGCCTATATTCTCTTACTAATAAATCCAATTCTGCATAATTACTCATGCCTGTAGATAGATATATGTCGGTGCCACTTTCAAAAAATAACTTCGATACAAACTGATAATCATTAATCGCCCAACTTAAAACCTTATAAAAATCACCGGTCACACCGTCTACATAATTTGAATAACTGTCGTCACAAACAGATAACCCAAAATACTTTCCGTGTGAATTAATATGCTTTTTTATAGTTTTATAAAATGATTTAGATAGCAAATACTCTGGATTTTTTTTGTAGAATTCTGGCTCGCGTAATTGAAAACTAATAGCATCAGCCCCTGAATGAATTATTTTTTCAACCATTTTAATGGCAAGACTATCATCGCCCATATGGTTTAAACCAACCTCACAAATAATCATTTACTCGTCCTTGATATATTATCTGCAAAAATATTTGCCATTTCCAAGTCAAAATAATCATCTATATCAATTGACCTGTTTGCCGGCATTTCGTAAACCCCGATATTTCCAAAAAAACGATGCTGCACATCTAAAAAACCTTTAGTTTTAAATAAATAAAAAGCACCTGTCTCCATAAATTGAGAATCTAATTGCTGTCTACCTATCCTATAAGTAGAATCATGGTTTACTGGATTCAAATATTTCAAACCATTCATCTTCCATAAAAAACTATGGGTTAAAACCCCTGAGAACATTGAATCGCAACTATTTTTACAAAATTTTTCATAAGCACAATCAATATCGTCTGAAGTTGTAAATGGTGAGGTTGGCTGCATAAAACATGTCACATCAGATAAGGGCTCGTTAGAGGATTTGATATGATTCAACACATGACTAACTGCCAAATCCGGCATCACAACATCTCCAGAAATAGCTTTAGGCCTTACAATCACCTCAGCTCCTGCTTTTTTAGATAACTCCCCTATTTCATTGTCATCTGTAGAAACCACAACTCTTGACACACAGTTTGCATTAAGCCCAGCCATTATCCCTCTTACAACCAATGGAATGCCACCTACTTTAATTAAATTTTTCCTGGGAACCCCTTTAGATCCACCTCTTGCTGGTATAACTAATATCATGCTATTACTCACTTTTGTAATTATTATTTTCTATTCTTAAGCTTATCTCGCTGAACTTGCTCAATTGGCATAATTTCGCTTTTCTTAAAATGAAGAGCCTGATGTATTGCGTTTAAATCTCTAACAAGTTCTTGCAACCCTTGTGGCTCTAATGAAGCGCCATGGTCCGTACCCTTCCAAGTCCTATCCTTAGTAAAATGACGCTCTATCCATCTTGCACCCAATGTATAAGCTGCAGCATCTAGCGCAACGCCTAAATGATGCCCTGAAAAACCAATTTCATTAACTCTGTCTTGATAATGCTCATATAACCAATTTATTTCTAGCAATGCCACGTCTTCTGCAGGCACAGGATATCCTGAGGTACATGAATAAATTAATAGTCTAGATTGTGCTTGATTAGTTTGTTCAAAAAACGAGATAATTTCCTCAACTTCTTCTTTAGTGGTCATGCCAATAGAAAGTTGTACTTGCCCTTTAAATTCATCCCTAAGAACTTTTAGCATTTCGAAATTATTATTACACGCAGAAGGAACTTTTAAAAATTCAGGTTCAAAAGTTATCATTTCTTTTGCACTGGTAACATCCCAAACAGAGGTGCTATACACAATACCAATACTATCGCAATATTCTTTCAGCTCTTTATTTTGTGCAACATCAAACTCTAGAAATTCTCTATGAGCACCATAAGTATCGCCGTAAGAATTGCTGAGCACAGGGTGAGGAGTGTTATATTGCTCCTCCGTTAATAACTCCATATTGTTTCTTTTTTGAAATTTTACAAAACCTACGCCCGCCTCTTTAGCTAAGTCAATAAGTTCTTTTGCTATACTCATTTGACCCATATGATTACAGCCTATTTCAGCTATAATTTTTGGTTTTTTATAATCAAACTCAAATCTCATCATTTTCTCCTTTTAAATTTCTGCCGTATTTATCAGCATAACGAATAATATCATCTTCCCCAAAATAGCCCCCTAATTGAACCTCTGAGAATATAAGATTTTCATCACTATTGTTTATAATTTGATGCTTGCACTCTTTTGGTATATAAATATATTTTCCTGGATAAATGTCAATAATAGTTTCATCCAAGACCGCTTCACCTTCTCCTTTCAAAATTACCCAATGCTCCTCTCTTTTGAAATGTTTTTGTAAGCTTAACTCGGAATTAGGAAATACAGTTATTATTTTTGCTTGAGCATGGGTGGTTAAAAACGTACTTTTATAAAATCCCCATGGTCGATTATATATTTCATGCTCTAACGTCATGCCATCAAGTTGAAAAAAATCATACCTTAAATCAAAATCAATATTTTCTAATAAAGCAAGGTGAAATTGCGCTTTAGTTAAAACGTTCACTAGCACTCTATTTTTATCAACAATTGGCAAAAAGTCTACTTTACTCGACCTGAACAATTTGCATACTTCAGAGAAGGGGGATTCAATATTCAAGTACTTAAAACTAGTACTATATATTTTATCAATCGTGTCTACGATGCTTATATTATTTAAGAGCGCTCTTCTTATGTCGCCATCTGTAACAACACCAACTACACAACCAAACTCATCAACACAAATGACAAATTTTCTTTTATTTTCGTTTAATTTAACCAGAACATCTTTTATTAAAATATTTGAATTGCATTTTAATTGACTTAACATTTTTCTAAGCCTTGTTTTAATTCTTCAAGGGCATTAATAATGCTATCATTATCAGCCCTATCACGCACTGCAATACGGACATACTCTTTACCCTCAAAACCCGATTTTCCAGTTAGATCCTTAATATAAATTTGATAATTACTTAATAATTTTTTAGTCAAATCATGCGCTTTTAAATTATTGTTTAAACTACATAAAAAATAATTCGCACTTGATGGAAAAACATTTAGACAGTCAATTGTCTTTAATTTTTGATAAAAATCATTTCTCTCTTTTCGGATTAGATTACAGGACTCAATATAATCAGATTTATATTTTCCAATTATTTGCAAGAAATACTCACCGAATGAATTAATGTTCCAAATGGTTATTTCTTTCTTAAGTTTATTCATGAATTCCAAATTACTCCCCACTATCACACCTAGTCTAATACCGGGAACTCCATAACTTTTACTAATACTTTTAATAACAAATAAGCCAGGGTATTTGTCAATAATATCTTGTGTAATCAATGTTTCGTTTTCACCATCTTCAGCAAAATCAACAAAAGATTCATCAATAATAATTTTCTTATCTTGCACACTTGCATAATCCAATAAATTAAGCAAATCTTCCTTAGGGATAAAATTACCGCTTGGATTGTCTGGATTGATAACAATTAGATTATCAGACCTATCTAGCAAGTTTTTTAAATCCTCTACTGAATATGAAAAACCATCATTTTCTGAAATATATTTAACAATTCTATCGCTACCAATACTCTCTGGATACTCATTAAATGTAGGGTACATCATTCCAAAACTACCTTCTAAAACAGAGCCGATTGACCTAATAATTTCAGAGGCGCCATTTCCTACCACTATATTTTCTGCTTCAACACCAAACATCTTTCCAGCAAGTATATTTTGCACGCCTAATCCAGATGGATACTGAGTAAGCAAATCATAAAAATACGCCTTCATCTCTTCTTGCATTTTTTCTGGGGGGAAGTATGGATTAACTAAATAACAAAAATCTTTTAGTTCTGGGAAGCGCCAATACCCCCCATAACGACTTTGAACCTTTGCTAGTTTTTCTTCTGAATTTCTTGCAAAAATAACTTCAGCATTATCCTTGTCTTGCACATCATCAATTTCATACCATTTTTCACCATTAAGTGGCATTGCTTTTAACTCTTGTCCTTCTAACATTGTAACAACGCGTAATACTGATTCATAATACTCATTATCACCCATAGCCTTAGAATATGCCTCTAAGAATGGTATGTACACGTTGTTGGAAAAAAAATTAGAAAATTTGTAAATATTGACCGTTTTGTAATAATTACACACATCTTGAAAGCGAAACAATTGTTTAGAATAAAAACCAGTAATAGCATTATCTTGACCAATAGTAATGGCCGTTCCATCCATCCATGATTGATATTTGTCAACAACCGCCAATGACTTATGATCACTATTTAAAGCACGTCGTAAAATCTCCTCATCAAATATAAGGTCACTTTCTAACAGAAGTGTATCATCTTGAGCTAACTTATCTTTAGCAAGAAAAAGAGAATATATGTTATTTGTCTTGTTGTAGATAGGATTTTCTACGTATTCAATTACTACATTTTTATATTTAGTGCCGACATGAGCAATTAGATTGTCTTTCTTGTAACCAACAACTAGGATTAACTTTTTTATACCAACATTATTAATCTTATCTAGGGCATGCTCGATTAATGTTTTGCCATTAATTTCCAGCATACACTTGGTATTTTCTTTTGTATGTTTACCAAGCCTGCTTCCAGTACCTGCAGCTAGTATTAGTGCTTGCATCACCCCCCCTTTTTTTTTATATATATATTTTGTAAAATTATTTTAAATACTTATTTAATATTGGTTGAATTTAAGCTAGTCTAACCTTCTTAATAAAATAGAGAATCTATATGAAGCACTTTCATAAAAGCTTAATTCTGGCACATCTTCACTAATCAACTCAATATCTAGGTTGTTTTTTTCTGCAAACTTCTGAAAAAAATCAGTAGAGTAATATAAATGCTCTACATTTGAACTGTCAAGCGCTCTACTCTTCCTTGCTTTTTCAGAATCCCCTCTTAATTTTATAGCAATATCTTTTTTGTTAATATCACTAACCTCTCCTATAAATATTTCTCCACCTTGCCTCAATACACGCAACATCTCTTCAAGAGACTGAGTTGCATATTCATAACTAACAAAATAAAAAAACACACTGAAGCATATAATTTTATCAAAAGAATCCTTTTGAAAAGGTAGTTTATTTGCTTCAGTGTAGTAGAATTTCCCATCAGGAATGTGTTTTTTTATATTTTCAATTGCATCAGTTGAATAGTCAATTCCACTAATAGACTTGTATGCTTTAATTTGCTTGGAAAAAGCCCCTGACCCACAACCAACTTCCAAAACATCATCGGTATTTTTAATATCAATTTTGTTAAGAAAAAAACTACACATACCCTCCCATTGAGCGTAATTTAACTCATCAAAACCATCTTGTACATGCAGCCATTTATGTTCTTTATATTTAAAGTATTTTTTATCCCATATAACCTGCCACTGCTCTTTAATATTTTTTTCAACCATCTCGCCTCTATTTTAAAAAATGATCATCTGGTAAATTTGGCATAGACTTTTCAATAAAGATTTTCTGATAAGCATTGTCCACCCTTCCATCCACATTTAGCTTCCAAACCTCATATAACATTACTGGGAAGTAAACCAAGCCCCCAATAAGAATAAGAATAACTCTAAAATCAATCAATTCACTTGTAAAAAAATAATGTATCGTTGCAAGAATTGGCAGTAAAAATATTGCATAGTTTTCATGAAATAGTCCTAATGCTAAATATCGAAAACCACGATAAACAATAGATTCTTTTCTAGGCTTATAATCCAATCCACTCCAGTTATCTTCGCACTCTTTAACCTGATTTTGTTGATGATACATACAAATGGAAAACCAAGCAAATGAATGCCTATCAAGCAGTAATGCCGACGCAATTACTGTTAAAACTCCAAATATGACAATCCAATCTTCTGTGACATTCAATGCGCCAATAAATAAACCTGTTGCAATTGCAATGGATGATACTACGTGCATAATCCAATCAAAGTATTGTCCTCCAATGCCAGATTTCTTATTATATCGTGCCACTCCACCATCTACATAATCCAAAAGATAAAAGATCATATAACCAAATGAACCTATTAACACGACAAATGGCTCATCTGAGGCAATTAATACCGCACCTGTCACACTAAACACGCCTGATAACAATGTAACAGCGTTACCGCTCCAACCTAAGCGTACAAAAACCCAAACCAAAAATGTAGCCAAAGGCACAAACAATCTGTCACGCCAATCATCATAAGTAAAGAATCTCTCCTTATGGCAAACTGAACTAACACTTTTAAAAGTTACTTTTTTAGACATTGCTCTATAAATGTTTTAATCTTTGAGAATTCTGTAAATTTGAGTACAAGGTAATTCCATTGCCCCACATATCAGGAAACTCTCTTACTTTATGAAACCCATGTTTTATAATTTGATCATGGCACACGGGGTTGTTGTAAATAATGATTATTTCTTTTTTTGAATTTATTTGAGACAACACTTTTTTCATGACTTCTTCTGGGAATGGATTATAAAGATAAAGAAAATCATAATCTTTATAATCTGAAAAAACACTTGCATCTATATTCTTTATTTCTACTCTTCGCTCATTTAACTTTACAAAATTCTTGGTTGCAATATTTGAGAGAATACCTGAAATTTCAATACCATCTATTTTTGAAAAAGGAAATTTAGTCATACAACGCATCGCCCCCCCTTTGGCACAACCAATATCAAGAATTCTGTCGTTTGAAGTAATATTTAGTACATCAAAAAGTTGTACTAAATACTTATTGCAAGATGGCGACCCTTTGGTAACTAATGACTCATCTAGACCTAGCTCGACAACAGGAACAACAGTAGAAAAATCAAGTCCATTGATTTTTTCCCATAGAATCTCTAATTTTCTATATAGTTTTTGCCGAACACTCGGTGTTATTGTTTTAAACACTGTACTTTTCTCCACTATTTTTTTAATGACTCAAATAATTGTCGCCACTGATGACTCCAATCAGAACCTTTAAGGGCATAAGTACTGCAAAACTCCTCTCTTACTTTCTGCAACTCTTCACCGCTCCACCAGTTTGCAATATCACCCCCTAACTCATTTAAAAAAATAGCAGCTGAATCAGGAGTTTCATGGAGTATACCAACCTTTCTTAAACTCTCAATTGATGTCTTAGCATTTTCTCGTATTTCGTACCAACTTGGATTAAAAAACACTATTGTGGGAAAATTTAGGCTCAATGTCTCTAAAAATGTTGTAGTATTACTCGTTGATATAGATAAACTACAATCATTCAATCTAGGGATAAATTTTTGTTTAGAATTGTCAAAGAAATTTTCATACCCAGAATCTACTAGCCTGTCTTCTAACCCCCAGTCAAAATTATCAGATACTAGTCTAATTTTAAGCCTACCTTTTAAATTTTTATTTAGACTATCAATAAATTTTATCTGCTCATCAATATATCCTAAAACTTGTGAAGCCACAGGGATACTGTACTGGCAATAAAAATATCTCGGATAGTCTGATAATGCCATAACAATGTCGCCGTCTTTTTTATATTTTGGTGGTTTTTTATCTAATTGTGGCGTTGGTAAAGGCCTCATATTTGTCTTTTTACTGTCATGCCAGCCCCATGATAAGTAAACATCTGCTATGTTCACTTGATGAACTTCGGTTTGGTTAATTTTTGCAATACCAAAATTACCACCATGCTGGCCTAAGACAAATGGAACTTTCTTTTCCGTATGATGGGCTGCCCAAAACTTAAAACTATCGTTTGCTTGGTAAGCATTTGCAGTATAAATGACCCTGGGTTTTTTAGGGTAACAGGCAAGTGATTTTTTATAAAAAATATCGAAATTTTCAACATAATTAAGAGGTATTAAATTTACAATTAGCTTGCCTAATAACCGCTCATATTCATCTTTAACATTGTCGTCTTTTAATAAATCTCGTTTCTTACTATCAGTATTTTTTGATAAATTAAACTTTTGCTCTCTTGATAAAAAAGGCAGTTGCCCTAATTGTAGTTGCCACTTAAATAATTTACCAATGCCAATATAAGGAGCAACAATAACGATCTTATTTAAAAAACTTGGTGTTATTTTATTTGTTAATAAAAGCACCTTGTTAATTAATTTATCTTTAAAACTTAATTGTACCTCTTCTTTTTCTTTTAACCTGATGTCTAGATCAGTATGTGACAACCCTATATCCTTAATACACTCAGAAAAAATAACATGGTTCCATGCATCGCTTGTAAGTTGCTTATAAAAACAAGCAAAATTACTAGGAGCCCAATCAGATAATTTGTACTGAAGTATTAAAGTATTCTGTATTTCATGCATCTTCTTCAATGAATGAACATTTTCATATCTGTCAAATACGGAATCAATAAAGAACCTTAGCCATGGCCCTATAATTATTCTCCAAAAACATATATTTGTTGTAACTCCGTGCATTTTTCCGAGTTTTTGACTGAGTAATGACAACTTTTCCTCATACAATGAATCGAGGTATTGATAATCAGAGTAATATTTTTCTCTATCATCCCAGTGGTACTTATGAGTTATGGCATCCATTTTTTTCCAAATGGATTTCTTTTTATATAGCTTGCACCACTCACCTAAGAATATAGTTTTACAACTTGTGTTCCAAGTGCTTTCGAGTGCTGTAGTAACAAGAAAATATTTACTCATTTTTTTAATGGCTCAAACTGATCAATGATCTTATCAACACTATCCCTAATTGTGTCGGGTGCACTATACACATCATCAGGATAGTTCATATAATGTTTCATTAATTCTTTGTTTGTGCTTATATAATCTTTATAGCTTAACTTATAAATAGAGTTTAATTTTTCTGAAAAATTTTTATAATTACTGTTAGTAGTTAAAATTTCAATATCAATATCTTGATGATAAAGACCTGTTCCAGAAAAGTTACAATACAAGACTTTCCTTCCCAAACCGTATGCTTCAATTATTGCTGTAGAAAGACAAGAAATAATCAACTGACTATTTTGCATTAATGGAAAAATATTCCTCTTTGAAAAATCAGTATCAATATATTCAATAGAGTTTCCATATATTTCTTGATAGTATTTTTCTTCTGAAAGCCCAAGTTCAGGAATAATCCAATGCTCTGAACCTCGCTCAGCACGATAAATAACAGCTGCATTTATTTTATTATCTTTAATATATTTAGCCAATAACTGATCCATAATCTTCATAGAGCGCATTGTATCCTGTACATCTTGATCGTAACCAATATCACCTCGCCAAGTTGACACAATTAATAAGTCATACTTTTCCTTAACTTGTTTCTTTGGATCGAAATGAAGAGAGGCGATCAAAGAGCCCACTGGGTAATAATGATCAACCTTGTATCCTATTTTTGAAAATAATTCTTGTTCATGTGTGCCAAAACAAAAATAATGTGGCACATAGAAGCCCGAGTTAGGATTGGCTGCGTAACTCAATCTAGAGCCATTCTGGACTGCTATAAATGGAAAATTATTACAATGTTTTGCAAGCC
>Ga0233441_1003010_pt1 | contig 11783 bp, 7 predicted proteins | sample SI_123_September_4_FD_182781 | JGI IMG/M metagenome (GOLD analysis project Ga0233441, IMG submission 182781) | Seawater microbial communities from Saanich Inlet, British Columbia, Canada - SI_123_September2016_135_MG | ecosystem: Environmental > Aquatic > Marine > Inlet | place: Canada: British...
CATCAAATATGTTATTTCTAAACTCGGTTGTTATAGATATCGAATCATTAAGTAAAAACCGGTAGCCTCCACCATAGTTAAATGTAAAACGGTCGCTACCGGCAAAATCAGTATTGCCAATGCCTGCAATTAAATAAAAGGTAGTGTTAAAAGTAGTCTGATCACTCAGAAATGCTTCACCCGGTAGTAAATTATAGCCAATATTTATACTGTAATACTGTAACTCACGCTCAGCGTCAGTTAATAACGGAGCCCCTTTTGTTATTACTTCATAGCTGGTTTCACTACCTTCTGATTGAGCCAGGGTGACTTGAACAAAAACCATTTCATTTACATGATAGTTGAGTTTGAAGGCCAGTAAAGGGTTGACTCCAAAATCTTCAATACTCAGGAAGCCGGCAAAAAATAGTACTTCAAAATCATCACCATTAATTTGAGCTTCTTTAAAAATCTGACGCTCAACCTCTGGTTGAATCAATACACTGTTCTCTGCTTTTTTATCGTCGGCAGAAAAAACTGGCGTATTAAAAAAACTGCAAAATAGTATTAGAAGGTTTAGAAAAAGATTGCGAAACCAATTTTCCATTCAGTTATATCCTCATTTTCATCTTTATCATTGTTTGCCGAAAAAATTACATACTCATTAAGTTCAAAACGTAATATAAAACGTCGTGATAAATAAGTTTTAATACCAAAGCCAATTTGGCTTACGGCATTATTTTTATCTGCTGGATCGATTAAGGTAGCATTTGGTTTTACCTGTATCGAACCTAGTCCCAGAGTAAAAAACGGAGAGTAACTCCATTCAGGGAAAGGCTGCATTAATAGGTTTAACTTATACAAATTACTGCTGGACACATTGCCGACTGAGTGCCCAAGAGTGAACTCTGATGATATGTTTTTAGTAAGTGCATAGCCTGCATAAATTGATAAAGTTTGTGCTTTTTCCAGCTCACCCGTAGAAGCACCTATCTCCCACTGCCTCTGTATAAAATCATCCTGTCCTTCTTCAGCAAATTTTAACTGTTGTCCGGAAGGCAGTAATGTCTGCTGCATTTGTAACTTGCTAGCCCAGCCAGTTTTTCCACTCTCTGAATGAATTTTGTACCAGCTGGTTTTACGCTTTAATACGAAAACTTTACTGCCACGGTCTAGCACATAAAAAATCGGGTAACCTGCTCCCGGTCCTGTGTGCAGTTCTATAAACGGGTCGGCTATAGTTAAAGGTACTGCCTGTCTGGTTTGTGCTACTGCTGCTTGTGCTGTAAACATCAGCACAAAAACAAACAGTAACAAATGAATAGCTTTCAAAAAGTCAATCCTGGTTTTTATTTATTAACTAAAATTCCTGCATGTTATTTGCTGGAATCAATTTATTGGTACATCGGGATCAAAAGGATCATTAAAATATTGTGCTCCAATATCCAGCCATTCACTGATCAGCCGTAGTTCATCAGCAGACATAAAACTTGAATGATCGACATAATCTGGAGCCGTAGCCGCTGTCAAAGTTCTACCTGCATTTAATTCAGTTTCTGTCATTTTTTCTAGGAAATAACTAACTCTGGCACTATTACCTGACATGCTGGTCAAGGTGCGTGCCGTCGGATCATCAATTAAAATTGTATTAAATGTCTCGTCACCATTGATATCCAGTACCGGGTTATCATTAGCATCAAGAATAGGAACAATTTGTTCTATCTGAATATCAATCAAGGTTCCCATCGCATCCAGCTCCTCTCCCTGATCGGTATTAAACAATTCACGATAGCTTTTAAACTGTTCCGGCTCCTGATCTGAAAAACCGTCGGTTAAATCCAGCTGAGCATCCGCTACTTTTTCCAGCATTAAAACATTATCAAAATTAGTATGGCAGCTGGTACAGGTATTATCAACAATGCCATTGTCACGAGATAATGACCACAGCGGATGAATGTGCTGTTCATAATTGATCAGAATTCGACATTTAAAATCCCACTTTGCAGGTGGCGTAGGTAAACAGGTGGCACTGGCAGGAGAGGGGGTTTCCAGATTTTCATATAAATAACTAAAACCTGTATCCACCATACGTGAAGCTGGGTCTGTCCAGTAATCTTCAAATATTACATCAGAGGTAACATGAGGTTCTTCAGCTGGAGGAATAGAGGTATTAGCCAGGCGAAATCGAACCTCGGCCATAGTTTCACCTAAATCTCCAAAATATCTATCTTTTGTTCCCGGTATCAGGGTATTTGCAAAAACACCACTTGAAGGAATGCCGGTATTTATTGACGGGGCTTCAGCATCCCGGCGGTGATGTACATTTGGTGTAACTCCATTGGCAGTCGAATGACTATGGCAACCGGTACACTCCATTGTGTCTCCCGCTTTTACCTGAAACCAGTTTTGATGCCTGGCACTGATTCGTCTTCCATTTTTATCCAGTATGTTAATGGCCAGAGGAATATTTGCGGGTACTTTAACCTTTACAGAACCATCCGGTTCAACCGGGGCATAACCGATAATTTCACGCATCGCCTGGTTTCTTAAAGGGCCGAATGCGGCGCGATCCAGATCAGGCGCAATATTTCCAAGATCGGGATCGTCTTCATCGGGTAGTGAAACAGCCTTTACAAAGCGAACAAAACGGGCAGGGCGCTGATCGGCTGTAACCTGCATGGGATCACCCAGGTCATTGACCGAATTAATGCCCACAGCATCGGTGCAATTAAATGTAAAATCGGATGTAAAACAGCCATCGAAACTACTGTTACCAAAATCGTAAACACTTTTTATATGAATGGCTCCAATGCTGTCTTCAACCCATACAGGGTCTAATGTTTTTTCAGTTTTAATAACTGGAGTAGGTCGGGATTGAAGCGCGACAATATCGGTAATGACTGTACCTGTTTCTGCGTTGACAATAATTTTTTGAGAATCATTATTCATGTCATACAGCCAGATGCTGTAAGACGGAGATGCTTCTTCTGCATCGACATTGGATAAATAAGGTTCGATACAGGCTCGTTTTACATCATTAATGATCAATTCACAGGTACTTTTACTGATCAGGACTCTGTTGCTGCCATCCCATAAAGGATAAGCAGCACTGTAACGCCCGGCGAGAGACAACTCATCGGCAGAACTGACCTCGTTAATAGTAGCAGATGACTGAGCCTGACCTGTTAACCCTGTCATGGAGTACACTGGCTGGTCATTATTAACAAAATTATCAATATCGATAATGGTGATGTTTCCACCTCCATAGGTGCCAGAATAAGGTCTGGTAATCACCATAATTCGACCATCTTCCATTTCTTCCGGTTGGGAAAACTGAATGGTTGAATCATCAATAGCGGTATTATTTGTACCCGTGTTATGACTGTGCACGCCGTACAGAACCTGTAGCTCAGTGCCATCGGGATTTATTTTGTATAAATGCATCGCATTGTTACCCGCAGTATTATCCCAACGGGTAAACATGACTTCACCTGAGTAGCTATTGGTCAGTATTGCGGGATCAAGATCATGGCTTTGATTAAAGGATATTTGATGTAACTCACCACCATCATCATTCATCACATGCAACACCATTGCTGCGGTGTCTTCATCCTCGTCCAGTGCCTTAAAACGTGGTTTTCCTTCATTGGTCAGCATTTCACCGGATTGACGCTGCCGGTTAGAGCTAAAGATAATTCGTCCATCTGGAAGATATGCAGGGCCAACATCGTCTCCTTCTTCTGATTTAAAGCCATCACACTCTACTGTTGATCTAACATCATCGATAATGCATCTCAAAGATTTTTCCTGAAGATTATATTCGTAGATATTCCAGGTAGGAATATCATCATCATTAGGGTTTGGGTCGAACTGGCGTAAGGTAAATAGCAACCTGGTGCCGTCAAAAGATGGTTTTAAATCTTTTACATCTCCCTGTCCGGCGGTAATGAGCCTTGTAATATTAGTTTCCGTAGCGGTTACAGTTGAGTTGCTGCGCAAATAAACATCGCCCCCTTCTGCAAAAAACAGGGGTTCTCTCAAGTCTGATTGGATTTCATCGCCATTATCATCGACTGGAACAGGGCGTTTAACAAAAGCAATAGGGGCTTCCAGTACACCCGGATCAGCACCGGTAACTGATGAACTGCTGCCACTATCCGTGCAGCCGGTTAGCACTAGTAATGGCAGTATTAAAATTGATAAATAGATATAAGAAGAATTATTAAACAAAACCATCATAGTGAATATTTATTCAGTCCTGTACAGATTTCCATTGTGTTTATTGTAGAGAATATGTTGTCACTTAACTTTCCCGTCAGCTATTAACAGACAAACTGACTATATTAAGCGGCTAACGGTAACCATTTTCATAATTCTTCAAGCTAAACTAATTAAAAGACCGTGCAAGGATAGCAAAATTAGAATTTAACCCATTGGCTAATTTTAATTATGTGACCTATTTCCGGAATGTAAATCTTTTTCATGATAGCTGGTCGTGCTAGTTTAAAAAGCGATTTTTTAAATTTATTTTTCATCCATCTGCATTTATTGATGGTTATTTCAGGAACATTTGTAAATGCTTAAAATACCTTTTGTAGCCCTTTCTGTAGGGTTGGTTCTGTTAACCGGTCAGGCTGTTATTGCCGACACTGAGCAACGGCGCCAGGCTAAACGTATTCATGATCGTTTAACCGGAACACCTCCCAGTGAAGGTGTTCTGGCAGAGATGGAAACACTGCTCACTAATGATCCAACTGGAAAATCTGCCGCTGAAAAAGCATTGCAAGACCCTGCTTTTTATAATGTGACCTTAAAGAATTTTGCAGCCCCATGGACAAATGAAGAACAGACAGTATTTACACCACTGAATGATTACACTGCCACTGTTATCGGCATGATCCGTGATGATATTGATTTCCGTGAAGTATTAAGCGGCGATATTCTTTATACCGGTGATCCTGCTGTTGTGGTTGATGATGGTAACCAGTCTGTCGACTATTCGAATTTCAATAATGATCATTATGTAACTCTGGAAAATCTGGGGCCTGAAACTGGCAACCTGGGTGATGATTCAATTCTGGTTCAGCAAACCCAAAGTGCTATCACTGGTCTTGATTCTGCAGCGACTGCTGGCATCATGACAACACGGGCGGCTGCCCGTGCCTTTTTCTTTAAAGGCACCAGTCGGTCGATGTTTCGCTTCACTTTTATGAACCATTTATGCACGGATCTGGAACCCATTAAAGATAATTCCCGAATTCCTGATCGGGTTCACCGTGACGTATCTCGAAGCCCGGGTGGCGATAGCAGAATATACCTGAACAGCTGCGTAGGCTGTCATGCCGGCATGGATGGATTTATGGGAGCTTATGCCTATTACGATCTGGATTTTGTGGAGTCGAATGACATTGTTGATGAGACTACTCCGCATCTTGTTTATACCCCAGGCGAAGTTCAGGCCAAGTTTCTAATCAATGAAAATAACTTCAAACCCGGCCATGTTACCGTCGATGACAGCTGGATTAATTATTGGAGAAATGGCCAAAATGCGCTGCTTGGCTGGACAGATAATTACGCAGGTTTTCAGATAGATGAAAAAGGTCATGCCTTTGGCACTGGAGTAAAAACCATGGGGCGGGAACTGTCCAATAGTGACGCTTTCGCACAATGCCAGGTAGAAAAAGTTTTCCAGAATGTGTGTCTACGGGAACCGGGAAATACCGATGACCGGGCACAGGTGAGTAATATCGTCACTGATTTCAAGACGGATGGCTATCAAATGAAACAGGTGTTTCGTGACGTAGCTGCCTATTGTAAGGGGAACTGAGCCTGACTAATTTATTCAGCAATCCCTCATTTAATAAAATTGCATTACATAAAGTCGGATTGATTTTAGTGTTACCGATAATACTAATCGCCTGTGATGGTCCGGCCACCGTGCAAAATCCATTTCAGGATAATGGTACTCCGGTCAATGATAGCCCGGCTGCTGCCGGTGAAGCAGAACGCGCCTATGAAATCAATGTATGGAATAACTTGAAAACTGATAGTCGTTGCGGACAGTGTCACGCCGATATAGACGGTGGTCAGGCTCCCTATTTTGCCGACCCGGCTAACGTCAATACTTCCTACACGGCGGCTCTTCCTCTGGTGGATCTAGATGACCCTTCCAGCTCTCTAATGGTGACTAAGCTCGCAGAAGGTCATAATTGCTGGGAACAGTTTGACTCTGTTTGTGCTGACAGCATAAAAAGCATGATCAGTAACTGGTCAGGTATTCCCGATGACACGACAACAGCACGTGCTATCAAATTAACGGCCCCGGAGATTAAAACACCGGGGGATAGTAAAACTTTTCCCGATTTAGCAGATAGTTTTGCGGCAACTGTTCATCCATTATTGTTAGATCATTGCATTGCCTGTCATTATGAAGAGGGGCTTTCTCAGCAGCAGTCTCCATTCTTTGCAAACCCGGATGAAAATTCAGCTTACGAAGCCGTTAAGCCAAAAATCAATATTGATTTGCCTTCTAATTCACTGTTAGTTCAACGTTTAATCGATAAGCATAATTGCTGGTCAGATGAATGTTTGGATGATGCTATGGAAATGCAGACTGCGATTGAACTGTTCGCAGCTGCGATTCCAACCACTGAAATTGATCAGGCTTTGATTACCAGTAAAGCACTGGTATTACTGGATGATGGAATCATAGCATCGGGTGGTAATCGCCATGAATTCAACATGATCGCCATCTGGGAATTTAAAGTAGGCACAGGCTCAACAGCCTTCGATACCAGTGGTATTGAGCCTGCCATGAATTTGAGCCTGGAAGGAAACTACAACTGGCTGGGCGCTTATGGGCTGGACTTTTCTGAGGGTATAGCCAGGGCAGATACACAATCCAGTAAAAAACTGCATGATTTTATCAAATCATCTGGTGAATATTCGATAGAAGCCTGGGTTATTCCGGCCAATGTTACCCAGGAAAATGCCAATATCCTCAGTTTTGAAGTTGGCTCTACGAGCAAAAACTTTGCTTTGACGCAAACACTGTATAACTACAATTTCCATAATCGTACTGCTCAATCCAATACCAATGGAGAACCTGCTTTATCAACACCGGATGCAGCAGAAGTTCTGCAGTCCAGTTTACAGCATGTGGTTGCCACTTATGACCCTGTTAAAGGCCGCCAAATCTTCGTCAACGGAGAACCAATCGATGTACCCGACCCAATAGGTGAGTCAACCTCTATAAATGTCTGGGATGATACTTTTGCATTTGTACTGGGCAATAGCTTGTCAAAAGAAAACCCCTGGTCCGGAAAAATTCGTCTGGCAGCGGTACACAATAAAGTACTGACTGAAGCCCAGATTAAACAAAATTTTGAAGCGGGTGTGGGTCAGAAATACTTCCTGCTATTTTCTATTGCCGAGCAGACGGGTATTGATGATAGCTTCATTAAAGTTGAAGTTTCGCAGTTTGATAGCTTTAGTTACCTGTTTAATGAGCCTACTTTTATCAATCTTGATTCTACCTGGGCACCTGGTGATTTCACTATTCAGAAAATGCGTATTGGCATTAATGGTAAACAGGCCATTGCCGGTCAATCTTTTGCCAATTTGGATGAGACTGTTAGCAATGAAGTTTATTCAGTCGATGAAGGCCAGCTATTGTCATCTCATGGAGCCGTCATAGCGCTGGAAAAAGGAGCTGACAGCGATGAGTTTTTCCTCACCTTTGAGTTTCTTGCCGGTAACATCAATGCTTTCATAGAACCTGCACCCATACCTCCTGCCGCCCCGCTCGATGCAGAACCTTCTTCAGACATTGGCGTGCGGACTTTTGATGAAATCAATGCAACCATCGCTAAAATTACGGGCATTCCTGTGACCAATTCAACGGTTAACAACCTGTATTTACAATACAAACAGCAATTACCCACGGTTGAAACCATCGATGCTTTTCTTTCATCTCACCAGATGGCGATAGCTCAACTGGCGCTAACTTCCTGTAGTGAAAGGGTAAACCTGGACAGTGCTTTAGCAACCGGTGATGTAAATCGACTGCTATTTACCAATGTTGATTTCAGCGAATCAGCACAAACAGCTTTTAATACAGAGACTAAACGAGGTTATGCGATAGACCCCGTATTAGATCTTTTATTGTCAACTAATCTGGATTCACAACCAGATCAAACTGAAACTGCCAATTTGCTGGGAGCCGATACAACACAAACTCTGGACAGTGGCACCGCAATCTATAGTTACGACAGCCTGATTACCGAAATGACGAAATGTCCTGTCGATGGCGATCCCCATTACAACGAGGATTTTCCCTGCAACTTAGGTACGGATATCAATACCGTAGCTCGTACAGCTGAAATCGTAAAAGCCGTTTGTGCTGCTGCAGTCGGCAGTGCCGCCATGCTGATTCAATAGGAAATGATTATGACCAGTAAACTTAAAAAAAATCAGCAAGCCCATCCCGTTGATGCACCGCTTTATCATTCTGATCATGCGAAGCCTTTCACCCGCCGAGACTTTATTCGACAGGGTTTCATGGGAGGATCGGCCTCCTTGATCAGTGGTGGTGTTTTCAGCCTGTTTGCAGCGCCCAATACGGCTATGGCCGCTTTGTCAGCAGATGTTGATTCACTTGCTGCAGATATAAATTGCTCTCTCGGTGGTCTCACTGGCGACGCTAAAGTCCCGTTTATCTGCTTTGATCTCGCGGGTGGTGCGAACCTTGCCGGTTCAAACGTACTGATTGGAGGAGCCGGTGGTCAAAATGACGGCACTATTTCAACTGCCGGTTACAGCAAAATGGGTATTCCGGGAGATATGGTTCCGGGTCTGGATTCTTCTGCTTTTACTCCAACCCTGCTTAATCTCAGTGCCAACAATGATTTTGTGAATGATGAACTGGGTTTAGAGTTCCATGCCGACAGCGCGATGTTGATGGGCATACTGGAAAGAGCCGGTGCTTCCGTGGGAAATGTGGATGGTTGTGTAATCCCTGCACGCTCAGGAAATGACACCAGCAATAATCCTCATAATCCGTTATATGGTATATCGTTAGCGGGTGGAAAAGGCAGCGTAGTTGACCTGGTGGGCTCTCGCAGCACCGATTCCGGTGGCAACTCGATGGCACCGGCAGATATGATTAATGCCGAAGTTCGTCCAACCAAAGTAGACCGCCCGAGTGATGTTACCGGTATGGTTGATGTTGGTGAACTCACTGCTATTTTAAGTAATCCAGCTGATGTTACGGCGGTAATGGAGTCAATGGCTCGAATTACCCATAAAAAACTTAAACTCGACGCCGTTAATACTGGTTTAGTTACCAAAGATGAAGTAGTTAAAGACCTGGTGCGCTGCGGTTACCTTAAAGCAGCTGAACTGGCCGATAGATTTGCAGGAAGAGAAGTTGACCCGACAAAAGACACTAATATCCTGGATATTTTTAGCGTCGATGAACTGGATAATGATGGTGAATTCCGTAAAACGGCATCTGTAATGAAAATGGTGTTAAACGGTTATTCTGCCGGTGGTTGCATCACCATGGGAGGTTATGATTACCATACCGGTGATCGAAGAACCGGTGAAAACCGCGACTTACGAGCTGGTCGTTGTATCGGTGCCTGCCTGAATTATGCTGAAAAGCTAGGCAAACCTCTGATGATTTACGTCTACAGTGATGGTTCGGTTGCCAGTAATGGCATGCGAGATGACACAGCTGATATTGGCACAATACTCGGTGGTCGAGGCAAGGGCGTATGGACAGGGGACAATTCCTCCACGGCCTGTTCCTATATGCTGGTTTATAATCCTACCGCTAAACCAACGACCCTGGTAACTCCATCCGTAATTGGACGTCAACTTGGACGTCAACTTGGACGTTTTTCTGCAGATGCTTCTGTAGTTACTTCATCTAGTCCCGCTGCTAACAATGTTAATTTACTGGTGAATACGGTGTTACTAAACTACATGTCTCTAAATGGTGATATTGGACAGTTTGCCAGTACTTTTCCTAATCATGGCCTCGGCAGTGCCTTCGATCAATATGCTGCTTTTGGACCATTGACTTAAGCTGGCTGTTAAACCTGAGTTATGCAGTGGAAGTCAGTTATTTTTAGATACAGTTTGCCTTTGATATTGATGGTATGCGGTATTAGTCAAACCAGTGCAAACTGGTTAAAACAGTCGCAGGATGTGATGGGCACACGTGTGAATGTTGAGTTATGGAGTGAAAACCCGGCCAGCGCCAGACACTGTAGTGACCAGGTATTTGCAGAAATGCATCGAATCGATGCGTTGATGAGCCCGTATAAACCCGACAGTGAAATCTCTGCTATTAATCAGCAGGCATCAGAAAAAAATGTATCTGTCAGCACTGAATTATTTAATCTGCTTAAACAGTCTATACACTTTTCAGAATTATCATCTGGAGCTTTCGATATTACATTTGCTTCAATAGGTTTCCAGTATGATTATCGGTCGCATAAAAAACCCAATGCCCAAACGATAAGCCAACAACTGAAAACAATTAATTACAAAAATCTGGTTCTCGAAAATCATACTGTTAAATTTGCCATGCAGGGAATGTCTATTGATCTTGGGGGTATCGCAAAAGGTTATGCTGTTGATCAGGCAATCGAAATTCTTCAACAATGCGGTATTCAGCAAGCATTGGTGAGTGCAGGAGGAGATAGCCGAATACTGGGAGATAAGCAGGGACGCCCATGGATAATTGGCATACAGCATCCACGAAAAAAACAGGCTATTGCGTTAAGCATTCCATTAAGCAACACCGCGATATCCACCTCGGGGGATTATGAACGATTTTTTTTATCCAACAAAAAACGAATTCATCATATAATTAATCCGCAGACTGGAAAATCAGCCACAAAGTCCTGGAGTGCAACAGTCATCGGTCCGGATGCAACATCAACCGATGCACTATCAACCAGTATTTTTATTCTGGGGGCAAAAAAGGGACTGGAATTAATTAACAGCCTGGACAACATGGATGCCATTATCATAGATTCAACCGGTGTGGTATTTTATTCATCCGGGTTAGAAAGCCCGGCTGATCCCGGTTGATATAATAAAAATATTACAAATGTACAGGAGTCGCTCATGAATATTGCCATCCGCTTAGCTTTATTTTTATCCTTGAGTTTTGGATTAAATATTGTGCCGGTGAATGCACAGCAGACAGAATCCATTACCGAGTTACAGCAGAATATTCAGGACTTGAAGAAGGATGTTCTCAAGTTGAATAGAAACCTGTTTATTCTGGAAGAGGATTTATTATTCCCTGCCAATACTCAGTTCAGTGTTTTTCTATCTATGGATTCTGGTCAGCTTTTCACTCTGGATGCCGTGCAACTTAAGATTGATGACAAAATCATTGCTAATCACCTTTACACAGAAAGAGAATTAGATGCGTTAAAAAGAGGCGGCATTCAACGTCTTTTTATTGGAAATCTGGCATCAGGAAAGCACGAGATTATCGCTATTTATACAGGTAAAGGCCCGAATGATCGTGATTACAGACTAGGTAAAACCATCTCAATAGAAAAAGGTAGCGATCCACAATTTATCGAATTGCAAATTATTGATGATCCGTCAAAAGAGCAGCCTAAGTTGAATACACGAATCTGGGAATAACTCAAAAATATTTGTGATGCTATTTTCTCAGTCACCATTGATACTACCTTCAGCATTATCTTTACTGCTATGCCTGAGTATGCCAGCAATTGCGACTGAACAGACGCCTGAGAAAAAAGAACATCAGCAAA
>Ga0233441_1003016_pt1 | contig 11763 bp, 2 predicted proteins | sample SI_123_September_4_FD_182781 | JGI IMG/M metagenome (GOLD analysis project Ga0233441, IMG submission 182781) | Seawater microbial communities from Saanich Inlet, British Columbia, Canada - SI_123_September2016_135_MG | ecosystem: Environmental > Aquatic > Marine > Inlet | place: Canada: British...
TTTCAGGAAAGGCCAAAAATATTAGTAATGTCGTAACATTGCAGACAACAAATGTGAGTTTATTCGTGGCGTGAACCGTCGACAAGGTTTCTGTCATTACTTTGTCGTGCAAAAATGAAAGTAGTTCGGCTGGTGATCGTTTGCGGAGATAGTGTGTATACACCAAGACAATGACGTAATTGCCTTTTTCAGACAGAGTGGTCGCAACGGGAACCCATTCGTCTAAATAATATGGCATACCACACAACAAAGTTGAAATCAAAATGTAAAAGAGTAGAAGAAAAACATTCAAAATGAGCAGTTGAAGTTTGAACTAACCTTTGAGAGATGCACTCGAACCGGGTAGGGTTAGGCGAGACAGCATGAGACAATTTTTTTTTTTTGACTTCGTCAAATCCTATATACACACAGTAACAGTGTGTTAGCTCTTGCTCTCCCGGTCACAACGCACCCAGCCCCAGTCCTTCGATGTTCCTACTTGTCATGTTATGTTACCTTTTGTGGTTTCGACATGTAGCTCTCTCTTGCCCCGATGCACCCCAGTTTGTCTGCAGTTATGAACACTACTGCCTGGCTCCTGCATCACAGCCCTTGCCCCTCGCCATGCCACTAGACCTCGAGTCCGTCAGTGGTAAGCAGGACCACTTGGAAGTTAGACAGCTCCAGGTGCTCCCATCGATGACTCCACTCTGGTACAACTTCTCTTCGGCGGCATTTCTATTGCTGATTCCAAGCCCTCCAGTTGAACCACACCCACCAGACCCCCTCCTCTCAAGCTCAGCTCCTCCATTGGCCCACAACAGGAGCTATGTGCAAACTCATATTCACGGTTTGCACCAAAAACAACAAGATCCACAATATCTTTTCCCCACCACCACCTCGAAACAGGGTGGATCGCTACATCTTAGGCCTGTTTTGCTGCCTAAGCTCGGCTGGAAACCGTTATCTTTTTTTCTACCGACGGGCACCGTCAACACAACTCTCTCGTCCAACAAAAATAAACTCACATCTCAACAATCGACAAAGCAACCGCAATCAATTCACTTTTCTTTTAATAAAAGATCTGCTTCTGTTACTTTACCTCCTCATTGTCTCTTCTCCACGATGTCTCAATTCTCAACTGGATCCCCCTTTCCTGGTGCTCGCAAACCCAAGGCAACCACAGCTCGAAACTCTCCTCGGGGTACTCGTCAACCCACTCCCCAGCGCGCTCCTGCCCCCACCTTCGTTCCTGCGTCCCCCCCATCACGCCTTGTCTTCCAAGACCCTCCTCCACCTGCTGTCTTCACTACGCATGATGATATGTTTCATCTACAATTTGCGGCTTCTCTTCGTGAATCCCTTTTCGATCGCGGCGACCCCTTGCTTGCAGACGAATCACCCAAGACATCCCTTCTTCTGCAGGGCCTCCCTTGGGCAGGCAGCGCTGACAAAGAGCGTGAAGTCATGACTTGCATTTATGACAGACTCTGTGAAGGCGGGATGGTACTGGAACCTTCCCAATTCACGGACGCGCAGTCGCCTTTTACCAAAGTCTTTTTCAATCGCACCTCTGAAAATGGCGCCACAACTGGGATGCTTGGCTCTGGCCGCAAGACCATCTCCCTCCTGTATGATCTAAAGCAACCTATGCCCTGTCGTGAAACCACCTACCTGAACCCTCACGTTCTGCCTCCATACTTGGACTTCAAACTCACTGCTCTCAAAGAGCAAAAGGAGAACAGAACAGTGGATGTCACCACCCACTTTACTGTCACCCCGCAATCTATGCCGATGAATTCTTCAATGTGGATGGAGACAATCAACTCTGCCTCTCGCCTCACCCCTCGCTGGCGTCCCACCTTCTTCGTCACGTGGATCCACGCGGAACTCGACTTCATGTCTGGTGCCATTCGTATGGACATTGATCAACTGTTGCGTCAGAAGCTCCCTCCAGCTGACTACACCTACTTCCGCGACAACAGCATCATAGTCCCCTCACGTCCCCGCCTCGACCACAAGGACGGACACTTTGCCCAATGTGGGGGAGCTGGACTAGGCTACTGGCTCTTCATTGACCCCCAGAACCCTGAAACGTCTGCTCTTAGACGCAGACTCCTCTCCCTCTTATTTGGAGACCCCAAGACAATGGTTGCCCATGGCACACTTCACGGAGTTCGCACAATTGTCTTTCAACCACACGAGATTCAGAATCAAATCACCGTCTCGGACCATCCCTTTCCTGTAGGATTGAACAAGCTCACTCACTGGATGCTTGCATTTGACAACCTACCCTTTGAGATGAACACTCACATGCTCTTCGTGCTTCTTGTCCATGGATATGGCATACCCGCCTCCTCCATTCTCAATATATGCCATGACTATGATGTGCTCAATCACAACAGTATCTCCGCCTCTGAGCGTGGCACTCCCAGAACTGTGGTAATGTTCTCCATCCCCGAACCGGTTCTACTTGCCCTGCACTACAAGACCCAGCTCAGGTCTGACATAGAATCCCTATTCCCTAGTAGCACTACACCGTCTTACATGCCAAGCCGCGATGACACCTTCCGCATCACTATCTCGTCCCTCAACCTCGGGCATGGTAATCTGCCTCCTCTCCCAGCCTCTGCTCAACTTGGTTCACGTCCACCACTGCGCCTCTCACGTGAACAGCTCTTGGTGCTCTGTGAGGACAACACCTCTGTTCCTGCGCAAGAAACACCGCCCATTTCTATGCATAGCAAGGACACCACAGCACCGTCCACACCTCCACGCAACTACTTGGCTGCAGCTGCAAATGCGCCCAGTCTATCCTCCGATAGTCCCCTTGCCACGATGGCTTCTTGGCGCTCCCCTTTGCAAGAACTGTCCACCACCAGTAGCAGAGCATCCTCTCCTCGCAAGCGCCGCACCGAGGAAATAGGTCCGGACACAGAGCATGAGTCAAGCACTTCGCCTGTGAACTCATCGCTGGCTTGCACTACCACTCCCTCCCGCTCACTCCTTGACACATTACCAGGAGTGCAGCCCTCTGCCGAGCAGTGCTTCAGTGTGCTCAAAGACAAGGCGCTCTCTGATCCGCGTTTTGCTCACAACCTCGTTGGCTGGGCACTTCAAATTGCGAACCTTGCTACAAAAGATCACCTGCTTCACTCCCAGGCGCATGCCCAGGTACTCCGTGAAGCGATCAAAGCTCTCACGGGCAGTGCAGCACCGCAGCCGGATTTTCACCAGGTGGACGATGGGACCATGGACCAGTCAGAGGAAGATCAGTCGATCTAATTCCCTCCTCTCTTCTACTCTCCATGGAGCTGCTGTTTCTCACAGTAGCAATAATGTGCGCCCATCGTCGCATCACCAAATTCTTTTCAGCACACAGCCCACTGTCATACTCTGACCGTCCCACCCTCTCTCTGATCCTATACTGTCAGCTTAGAATGCATCCCAGCAATCGATATGTGGGTAAAGAGTACGCCAGTAATGACATGGGCGATGGTCCCAACAAGAAGACTGCCCCCTCATCATGCAAGACCTCCTCCCGCACTCGATCCTCCGCTCCGAGACGACCCATGACGCCCTCAATCACAAAATTCTTTGCTCCCGTGCCATCCCACATGAATAGTGGCGCCACACCACCACTTCCCCCCTTGCCAGCATGGGGAGCACAGAACAGGGCCCTGCCTCCCATCAAGTCCAACGATGGAGCACATATCTTCTCCTCTGACACTCTCGCGATAGCATTGTCTGGCCCCGACATCTTTGCTGCGCGCACTGCTCTCCTCGCGATTCCGCATAATCTCCGAGGAGATATTGACATCCTAGCTCAGACTCTCAAGGACTTCCCTCTAGCGATCGCCATCAAGCACCTCCGTCAAGACTATTGCACCATTCCTCGCTCTGGTCTCTGTACCCCTCTTGTCGTTGATCAGCTTCTCAATGGCCCGCCAGATGGATCCTTGCTTCACCCATCCAGTCGTCGAAGGTTCCTAGCCACACTGACACATGTTGCAGAATGCACAACGACTCATCGTCTCACGGAGGCCACAGATGCCATGGCGCGATACCATGCCCACCTTACCCGCAACCCCCGTTCGGACACGTTTGCTCCGAGTTCTGCATGGATGCCAGCTGATCTACTGCCCGCCCTCCTTCGAGCGACAGCGATACCTGCTACTGTATGGATGGAAGAGACGAGCCTCCCGACTCCCTTTTCTCCACCCTGGCTACCTCTCTCTGGTCTACATGACCCACGCGAGAACTACCCGCGGCCAATGCTGCTCACAGTTCCTCAACTGCTTAAGTTGGCCGACTCAGACACTCCTCATGTTGGCTATGCGCAAAACCATCACTTCCTCCCGACCACTGCCACAGCTCATCTTGGCAGGCAAGTGAGATGGTTATTAGTCAACATGTCTGCCCAGATCATCGCCCTTGACACACTGTTCCCTAGTGAGGCTACTCGCGTCAGTGCACCCAGGATGACCTCGCATGACATCCAGTTCACTTTGCGAGACATGGCATTATTCGTTCCGCAAGCTATGCTCAAGCAGTTGCAGGCCGCATGCAAATTTACTACGGGGAGCGCGCTACGGGATCAGATTCGCGACTTCTTTGAGGCTAGGCGGAGCATATGCTGTGCTCATCGGTCTGCGGTTGATACCCCATCACGCATTCCCGCCACAGGTTTTTGTTCCCTACATGCACTAGACTTCATCAACCACTCTGAGGGTCAAGACCCTCCCTCCGTCTTCCCGAGCCTTTCTCGCACCGATGGACTGATCACACAGATACTAGATTCACAGCATCTGACATCACCCCACCGAGAACCCCTTAGTCGCATTCAACGATGTCTCTTGGATCAGCCGACCCTCCCATCACGCCAATGGCCTCATCTATCCATGGTTGCTGAATGGGCTAACATCCTGAAACCCACCTCTCTCTGGCTAGACGATGATGCTTCCCTGCCAGAGGGCTGGCTTAGGGCTGTAGTAATTCCTACCTCCTCCTCACCAGCAACGCGAGCAGAAGCTGGATCGTCTTGGACTCTCAGTGACCTGAGATGCTTACCTACCTGTGACCACCTTGCGCTAGCCAACTCCCACTTCTACCCAACGTATCCTTCTACGAACACAGTAGAGGAGTTGATTGAAGGTCTGATCACAGCAGCAGCCGAGTTTCTCGCCACCCGCTTACAGGTCCACCATCACACTGTCTGCCCTCCTGATCTAGCTGTCCCTCTCTCTCCTACGTCGGCGCCGCCAAGTGGAGTGCAGCAGAAGCGGTCTGGTTCTCCTCATCTTGTGAACACGTCGGACTCACAGCCGCGTCTCCGTGTCTCCTTTCTTCCACTACAAGCGAATGGAGCAGCTCCTGCCCAGGTCTCCTATGCCCCTCTGCCTCGACCGCACACACACCCGGCCCTATGTGTCTACGCCCCACCTGAAGTGGACACTGCTCACTCGTCGTCCATGACAAGAAGACACCCTAGACTAGCACATCAAGTTCCGCGTGTTGTCGCCCCTGACCCCATTCCACCGCCACCAAAGGACGATCCCTACTACACCCTAGCCAGCCAAATGGATACTCCGGACCTCATCCTTGTTGGACCTGCAACGGCAGCGGGCAGTTACTATGGGGCCTACGCGAAGCAAGACATAGAAGTGGACACAAAAATTGGTGCATATGTCACGGCACAGCGCAACCATCATCCCATCTGCCACTCCACTGACCCCACCACGTCCAATGGGGACTACGCAATATCTATCAAGCAGGGACAGTACTGGTACGAAGAAGACCCCTTCATCTTCGATACCTGCGCGGCTCGCTTTGCGGATGAGTGTCTGACAGAAGAAGAGGAGAACTGCGTCTTTCAAGTGATAGACGGCACAATCTGGCTAGTCGCTACTCGACCCATCCAGCGGTATGAGCAACTGTTCACAAGATATGGGCACGAGTACTGGTGCAACTCCAAGTGGCCTCTCGCACTTCTCCTTGCCATGCTTGCCAAATACCGTCCCACATTGACTGAAGCGCAGCTCAAGACTTGGGAGGACGTACTTGAGTCACGACGACTACAAGATCGCATAGCGGCTTGCTATCATACCACAAGCATTCTTCGCCCCTCTCGCCAGTGGAAATATGACCCCAAGCGTCCTCAAGCATCTCCAGTTCTAGTCCACTCTGCAGTTTCCCAGACCCAGACACCATCACGCTCTGTTTCTAAAGTCCGGAATAAGCGGCGTCGCAAGGCAAAGGAGGCTCATAAGCGCGCGGTTGCACAGGGACGGACTGCTCCTCTTCGACCTCTCCCAGGTTCTTTTTCTCTCCTACCGCAGGACACAGCCTTCCTTCCCTGTACCTGGTCGCACACGTTCCCTACTCTGGAGTCTGAACAACAGGAGTGTCGGCCGGTCGTCTGTCGAATGATGTCTTGGGCTATTCAGGGACGTCTTGGTGCAACAGGAGACGCCATCAACAGTGGCATTCGTCAATTCTTGACACATGTGGCGGAACTAATGATGGACCATCGAGTAGATATTATGTGGCTCACTGATGCTCGCTTTACAGCAGGCACCCTTGACATATATCTCCCCATCCTGCACAGCATTCTCCCTAATTGTCGGGCCATCCAATTTCCCACACACTACATCAAGACAGGTTCACGGTGTCAGAGCTTCAACCGCATGGGTGGTGCCATGGCCATAGTTACCCACCAATGGCAAGGTTATATAACTAGGACACTAGCGGATCCGACGGGTTCTGGACTCATCAACGCCATCGACATAGCAGTTGGGCCCTACCAACTCAGATCAATATGTCCTTACTTCCTGCCGACAACTTCTGGTCAAGGCCCAGCTTCACTTCATACTCGGCTACGGAAGTATTTGGATGGAAATAAGTGTCCTCGGTGGGCTCGTGGTCAAACACCTATATCGTATCAATTTGAGTATTCCCAGAAGCTTATCAGTACTGCTAGACTCAAGGGGATGGCTGTCTTTACAATGGGGGATATGAACAGGCCACCCCCAAACAGCACTGGCAAACTCTCTGCGTTTGGGACGTGGCGGAGGACTAATGGTCTAATTGATCCGATGGCTGCTACCCTGCACCATCTGCCGGGATACCACACCTGGAGATCACCCACGCAACAGCAAGGCAACACGACTATAGACCATGCGCTTCACACCGAGTTATTGCCGGCAATGACTATCTCCGACGTTGGGACTGTTCACGACGATCTTACCAACTCTATGTCTGATCATCTCCCCATCTGGCTTGGCATCGCCCTATCGGATGACCTGACCCTGCCTCCACCCCAGACGCCGATTCCCCTGGAGCCATACGTTGACCTGGATATGCGCAAGGACAAGGAGAAGGAAGAATACAATGTGCACCTCACCCACCGTCTCAGCACTCTTCCCAAGAAAGCCCATAAAACCAACCCCGATGGTACTGCCAAAGCCTCCTCCTTTGCCAGCGGACGCTTTTTGGGGACTACCTTGTCTCACACTTCTCTCGCTGTTCGCTCGTCAACAAACGGACTCAACAAATTAGCCCGAGCCAAGATTGTAGCAAAGTGTAGAAGGAAACGGGGGTCATTTAAGCACGGTTACTCTCGTGAGATGATGCAAATCAAGACGTATCTATACTTCTACAAGAATGTTATCCGGCTAGTGTATCCGAGTGGTCGACATGCGCGTGGCTGTGCATGGACAGCTTTCACCTACACCGGACTTCTGGAAAGGTGGCACAAGGAATGGAAGCAACGCAATCAACCGTACCTGTGTCAGATTACCAAGATCTCTCCTGTCAGTAAGTTCCCTGACCCAGCAGACGTCGGTCTTCTTCCTTTCCGCAGCATCACACGCCAGTTTCTCCAGGATAGGATTACAGCCCTACTCAGCGAGCTCCAGGGCGAAAAGCGTCGGTTCATGCGCATGCAGAGCTCTCCTGCCTACGCTAGATTAGAAGAATTCCATGCGAATAAGGAACTGGGTAAAATTATCCAGCAACTCTCTTGTCGCCCTCCGGACATGCTGGATCTCCAGTCACTTCCTTGCCCCACTAGGGGACAGATCACAAATCATTATACTGTCCAAATTGTCCTCAATTCGTACTTTAAAGACTGGCACGCGATTCCAAAGTCTCTGGACCCTGCTGCGGACAAGCTTGCACGAGATCCGGACTGGTGGCACTCCCTACTTGAGTATCGAACGAAGACAGGGCCAGAGCCACTCCAGACCACGCCTAGTGAAGAGAACATATTACCACTCGACTATGGATCTGCGATTCCCCTCCCCCTCCAGGACGGGCTACGGCGGGTGTGTGCTGTCAAAGTTTCTAAGCCTGTAGAACTTTGTTTGCAGCAAGTCTTGGATGAACCCATCACCTATGATGATTTCAATCTCGCGATCAACAGTCTAACTAATGGAGGAGCCCCTGGTCCATCTGGAGTAACAGTCAACATGATTAAAGCGTGGTCACCAAGTACACGTAAGTTTGTCCACATGCACATGGACAATATATGGACAGCGCGCACTACACCGCTGTGGTTTCGAGACAAAGTCATCAAGCTAGCGCCCAAGATCACTGGTAACTCGGAACTCAAGAACATGAGACCTATCAGTCTCTATGAAGTGATCCGCAAAACTTGGACAACCATTGTGGCGAAGCGCATCCATCTTGCATGGCATAATAATGACGTACTTCATCCGGCTCAGTATGGTTACCGACTTGATAATGGCACACACATGGCCCTCTTCAACGTCATTAATCAGATTGAAGACGCCACGCATAACCACAAGACCAAGCATATCACGTTCTGGGACATCCGTCGCGCCTTTGATTCCATTCCCCGCAATATGCAGAAGCTGGCATGGACGAGACTAGGAGTTCCTCTTGATGTAGCGGAATGGTTTGTGGACCTTGATGACGGAGGCCTATCCTTTATCTCTTCTCCCCTGTATCACCGTGACAAGAACCTGAAGACTCCGCAAGAGATGGGGCAATCCAACACTCACTTCTCTGCGGCACCTGAGCTAGGATTCCAAGCTGAGAGAGGGATTGGCCAGGGTGAAAGTGCAAGCAGCCTCATGTGGACTGCGCTGTATGACATCCTTCTTGAATGGATAGACCCCGCGAATCGACACCTTCATGTTGCAGAAACAGGATTAGAATACGATGAAGAGGATATTCGACTCACCAAGAACAATGCGTATGCTGATGACTTAGCAACGCTGACAGGGGGACCTCGAGCAGAGTATATGCAGCAACTCATTGCGACATGGCTATCGGCATTCTGTGCCTTTGCGGGACTAGTGATGCACCCAGCGAAGATCTGTCCCACCATACTTGGCCCCGTACCTGAGAAGTACATGCGTCTTCCCATTACCGGTCCAACCACATTGGCTCAGAAAACAGATCTGCTTATTCACGATCTAAACTGGAACCCCATCAGTTGTCCTGTTCTACCGCATGTGCAATCCTACAAGTACCTGGGTGTCAGGCTAGACCTCCATCATGCGTCGCAAGCATCACTTGAGGGCGTACTGGCAAGACTCGAAGACGACATCTCTCACCTACTCCTACAGAAAGGCTCGCCGAAGGTGAAGATCGACTACATCTTGTTCAAGATCATCCCAATTGCAATTGCCACTGCCCTCTGCTCGAATTGGACCCTCAAGCAGTACAGGGAGTTGGACAAGCCATTCTCAAGAGCGTATCGTCGGATTCTTTGCCTGCCGGACAAATACCCTACAGCTTTGCTATACCTCCCCCTCACAGAGATGGGTGTAGGTCTTCCGCGGTTTTCTGATAAAGCACAACTCATGAAGTGGCAATCCTTGATGCGCTGCCTGGCTGTTGGTGGAGAACCAGAGAAGAGTCTGAATGACTTTATTGATCGACTCCCCAGTGAAGCTATCACCACAACTGATGACCTGCGTACATTATCTAAGCCTACTACCTGGGCTAGACGAAAGCCCTTAATAATGCGCAGTCTCATTGAGTGGTTTCATGAATCAGGGCTGAGTCCATCGGTACGTCTACCGTCATCACTGCCCGCAGAAGAACAACGGCGTGACACCCTATCCATCGAGAACATAGCGGAAGATCTTCGCCTATGGCCCAGTGACATCTACTCTGACGAAGACAATGAGAACCTTCCCCTTGTCAGACTTATCGCAACTGATGGATCGTTCAAAGTTAAACCGAAAGGACTGATGGATATCATAACTCCAGAGAGGGACCTACGCAGTCAGGGCAAGGGAGCAGGGGGTATTGTATTTCTCCCCCCGGGGTACGATGAGAAGCGAGACACCCCTAATGGTATCCGCATTGAGTGTGACAACCCGGAGCCTGGTATGAACGCCTTCTACTGGGAGCTAGTTACACAACTCATCGCACTTCACTTTGCCAAATATCAACCCAGTCACCTAGTACTCACATCCGACTGTACAAGTGCCATTCATATAACCAACCAGTCGCTTCGAACCCATATCAATCGACTTCCCAATGCCCGAGGTGGAGTCTTTGCGTCTGGAGTACATTGGTTTGCAGACCCCTATTATTATCGCTACTTCATCCATACTCAATGCCATCCAGAAAGATACAAGGCTCGGAGAGAAAAACCTACTCTTCGAGACAAGGGAATTACAATGGGGGATGCACTGGCAGGAAAGACGAAAGCAAGTCTCAACGGAGTGAACTACCCTATGTACCGACACACCCTCAAGCTAACGGAGCTATTTAAAGAGATCATCCCTGTGGGCCAATGGCATCTACGCACACTGGATCAGGACGCGTTCCCAGTGTTACATGACATCATTGACTTCCAGCACGCTGCCCAAGCGAAGCTCATGCGAGCTACCCGAGACGCACATCACGGTCACGACTACTGGTCCTCCACCTCATTTGGATTTGCTAACCAGGTGCACCCCCTGCAGAACAAGTCCTACTGGGCAGCGGCTCGTCGCTCAGTTCAAGCATATGATTGGGGAGGACATGGGCGCAACCGAGCCAAGCCCAGCACTCTTACAGAGGAGCAGCGTGAAGCGACGGCCAAATGTGTGCTATGTGGCCAGCTCGACTCACAGAGTCACTGTATGCTCGAATGTACCCATCCACCGTTCACAGCATTGCGGGAAAAAGCCAAATCACAGCAAGCAAAAGCTGCTGAGACGATCCTCAAATCCAAGCCCAACAAAGGTATCGCCTATTTTGTCAAGAAGTTTTGTAATGCTAGCTGGGCGAATGTCCACTTGACATCCAGGATATGGCTAGGTCTGTGGAACAGGAATCTCCTTTCCCTTATGACCAACCGTCCGCTGACATCGCCCCTCAGCATGCCCACCAGGCAGCAATACATCAAGACGGCTCGGAAACTCACAGCACCACTTCTTGAATGCTTCTATGCCATGCTTACCATCACCAGTGGCAGGCAGGGACAAGTGACCCCTACCACAGCAAGACTTGGTAACACTATCCTCTCTAACCAACATAGAGACACACTTGAAGCTCTCTTTCCTCAGAACCAAGGCCCGTTGTTGTCATCTGGCATATTAGACCTTAACAATTTAGATTCAATTACCACAATATCTCCATTTACCATTAATGACGCTGCATCATGTACTCATGATGTAGCAAATGTTCCATAAACTATAGCTTTGGGTGGATGGGGCGCCCTTGTTGCGCTTGCTTGCCGCACACCATCCACCCAGGGAAGTAGGTGATTATCAATTCAACAATGAAATCAAATTATTTAATTGTCGCTGTGCTGTGATT
>Ga0233441_1003024_pt1 | contig 11724 bp, 10 predicted proteins | sample SI_123_September_4_FD_182781 | JGI IMG/M metagenome (GOLD analysis project Ga0233441, IMG submission 182781) | Seawater microbial communities from Saanich Inlet, British Columbia, Canada - SI_123_September2016_135_MG | ecosystem: Environmental > Aquatic > Marine > Inlet | place: Canada: British...
TCCTTATGCAGTGACTAAAGTTGTTAATGAGCTTTACGCAAATGTATTTGCAAAGACCTATGGGTTTAAAGCCATAGGATTAAGATACTTCAACATCTTTGGAAAAAGACAAGACCCTAATGGCGCCTATGCAGCAGTTATACCAAAATGGGTGGCGGCTATTCTAAATAAAGAGGATGTGTATATCAATGGTGATGGAGAGACTAGTAGGGACTTTTGCTATATTGATAACACAGTGCAAATGAACCTTCTTGCAGCTACCACTGATAATGATGAGGCTACTGATCAAGTTTACAATGTTGCTCTTAATGATAGAACCAGCTTAAACAAACTTTATCAAATGATTGAAGAAAGGCTCATCCAAAGAACAGAAGGACTAGAAAAGAAAGATCCAATCTATCAAGATTTTAGAGCGGGAGATGTTAGGCATTCTCAAGCCAATATAGATAAGGCGCAAACATTGTTAGACTACCAGCCAAAGTACTTGATAGACAAAGGCATGGATGAGGCAATGGATTGGTATGTGGAGAGTTTGACACACCCTTCGATCCAATAAATAGTTTCTAAAGTGATTATTTTTTGCAAGTCACAAATTACTTAACGATAGGATGTCTTTAAAATATGAGTATTATAGTAACAAGGACTAATTGTGCCATTTGCCAAAGTAAAAATCTTACGGAAGTATTAGATTTGGGGTTAGTACCCTTGGCGGGATATTTTCCTGAAATTGATCAAAGTATGCGGCCAGAGTTGTATCCGTTAAGGCTGTTAATATGTGAAAAATGTAAGTTAGCCCAGGTCGATAATATTATAAATCCTGATCATTTATTTTTAGATTATAGGTATTCATCTTCCGATAGTCTGAGCAATCATTTTTTAAATTACGCCAAACTTTTGGATTCTAGATATTCAGTACAAGGAAAAAAAATTTTAGAAATTGGCTCTAATGATGGAGTCTTGTTGGAACCATTGGCTAAGCTCGGAGGGTGTGTAGTTGGCGTAGAGCCGTCGCACAATATAGGAAAAAAAGCAAAAGACAAGGGGCTGGATATTATTAATGATTTTTTTAGCTATAACCTTGTTAAAGATTCGAAGCATAAAGAAAGTTATGATTTGGTCCTATGTAATAATGCATTTGCACACATTCCCGATATAAAAGATGTTGTTCGCGGTATATCTTATATTTTAAAACATAATGGTCTATTTATTTTTGAAGTTCATTATTTTGTAAATCTTGTTAAGGAAAATCAGTGGGATAATATCTATCATGAGCACCTTTATTATTATTCAGTCAATTCATTAAAAAATCTCTTCGACCAATTTCACATGACAATTGTTCGGTGTGAGGAGATTTCGACTCATGCAGGTTCAATTCGTGTTACAGTTTCAAATGCTTTAACTGAGTGTCCTAAAGATGTAATTAACCGTATTTCTTACGAGTTAAGTACAGTAATAGAGAGTGATGCATTAAATATTTTCAAAAACACCTTCGAATATCACAAGCAGAATTTTACTTCCAAGATTGAGGATCTGTCCAAAAGTTATACGATAGCAGGTTATGGTGCCTCGGGTAGAGCTAATATGTTTTGCAATGTTTTAAAGCTCTCAAAAAGACACATAAAATTTGTAGTTGATGAATCTTCTGAGCGGTCGAATAGGTATATTGCTAATTTGGGAATCCCAATAGTTGGCTTAAAGGAGTTGGCAGATAGTGATGTGGATTTAATAGTTATATTTGCATGGAATTATTCGAAAGTTATCATAGAGAAAACGCAATTTAGTAAGTATAAATATTTGGTTGCATTTCCCAATATTCAAATAGTGGATCATTGGCATGAGTTAAAAGGAATAAAATTTCTATGATGCGTGTTTGTATTTTAGGTGAAAAAGGCATGCTTGGCCATATGTTGAGTAGATACTTAAGCTCTGTAGGTGTGCAAGTTTTGTATTGTGATGGAAGGTGGCCTGATACGTTAAAAAACAATCTTCTCAGCATGGAGTTCGAATACCTAATTAACTGTATTGCATCTATACCGAATAAATCAATAGATTTTAAGATAAATTATGAATTGCCTATATGGCTAGATGAAAATATTAATTGTTCTGGGATAATCCTTCCCGGTACAGATGCTACAACAGAGACTGAATATGGTAAATCTAAATTTATAGCAACTGATTACATGATGAAAATTGGGAAGAGGACTAAGGTAATCCAATGTTCAATTATAGGTCCTGAGATGATTGGTTCAGCAAGTTTATTTCAGTGGTTTTTTGATTCCGATCATTCAGTAGAGGGGTATTCTAATATACATTGGAATGGTATTACTTCATTAAAATGGGCGGGTTTGGCGCATCATTTAATTTCTGATTGGGGTAAGCATGAGGCTCTAATTCTACCATATACTGATACTATCACTAAGTATCAGCTGCTGCTGAATATTAAAGAAATTTGGGGTTTATCTACCGAAGTAGCTCCAGTCACTTATGGTGAGAAAAATTATTTTCCCGTTCAAGGTAATTTAAAAACTGAATCAATTAAAAATCAATTATCTGATCTTAAAAATTTTTACTACATTTAAAAAAATATTATGAAAAATAAAATTTTAGCATCACTCTCGTCAAAAATTTACCATTTTGTGTACTCATTTTTTATTGATGTGCGTAATAGACGCTTTAAAAACATGAGTACCAAGAAAATGTTCAGAGAAGTTTATCATACTAATTTTTGGGGTGATGAAAGTAGAGCTAAGGGCGAGTATTACTCTGGCCCAGGTTCGCATGATGATCGAGTGGTTAACGACTACGTTACTTGTGTTAAAGAGTTTATTTTGCAAAATCCCAATCTTGCTAGGGCTGTTGATATAGGATGTGGTGACTTTAATATTGGCAAGAGGGTTTGTCCACTATTTAAATCTTATATTGGTGTAGATATCGTGGATGAACTCATTGATTTTAATAGTAAAAAATTTGACATTAAAAATGTAAAGTTTCAGGTGCTAGATGCAATTAATGAAGAACCTCCAAAATCTGACGTCATTTTTGTAAGAGAGGTTTTACAGCATTTAAAAAATAGTGAAATAAAAAGTTTTTTGAGTAATATTAAGAAAAATACCACATGTTTGATAGTTACTGAGGCGTTGCCAGGCTTAATGCATGAATTTGAGCATAACTTGGATCGAGGTGTGGGCCCTAATACTCGCTTTAGTCGAAATTCTGGTGTTGTTTTAACAAGTGCGCCATTTCTATTGGATTTTGAAAGAAGTCAATGTTTGAATATTACAAAGGTCGATGAAGGTATTTTGAGAACAGATGTGTATTTCTTTAGAAGATAGTTTTTTCTATAATTAGTAATAAAAGGTTCATTTATTAAATTTTCAGGAGTAATTAAAAAAAATGTTTACAAATAAAACTTTAATGATAGTGGGTGGAACGGGGTCATTTGGCTCAACTCTGCTTTCTAAATTAGTTGATCTCAACATAAAAGAGATAAGAATTTTCTCAAGAGATGAGAAGAAACAGGAAGATCTCAGGTTAAAGTATAAAAACCCTAAGATTAATTTTATAGTTGGAGACGTGCGAAATCCAGAGTCGATAAATTGGGCAATGGAAGGGGTTGACTATGTATTTCAGGCTGCAGCACTAAAACAGGTTCATACTTGTGAGTTTTATCCCATGGAAGCTATTAGGACGAACATTATAGGATCGGAAAATGTATTGGAAGCCGCTATTAATAATGGTGTTAAACAAATTGTTGTTTTAAGTACCGATAAAGCTGTATACCCAATTAATACAATGGGCATGACAAAGGCGATAATGGAAAAATTGGCTATATCAAAAAGTCGAGATCGAAGAGCGAAAGCTAATGGATTAAAGGTAAATATAACCAGATATGGAAATGTGATGTGCTCTAGAGGCTCAGTAATTCCATTATTTATAGATCAGATATTAAACAATCAGCCATTAACTATAACTGACCCTGATATGACTAGATTCATGATGACTTTGAATGATTCTGTTAATCTAGTGTTGCATGCATTCGAAAATGGCAAGTCTGGTGATACATTTATTCAAAAATCACCCGCTACAACTGTTGGCAATCTCGCAAATGCTCTTAAATCAATTTTTAATTCTAATGTGGCAATTAATATTATAGGAGCCAGACATGGAGAGAAGGGACATGAAGCCCTTTGCAGTCAGGAGGAAATGGCCAAGGCTTGTGAAAGTGAGAGTTATTATCGAATACCTGCTGACATGAGGGATATAAACTACAATAATGCTATAGTTGATGATTTTTCTAGAAACATATTGCCTGAAGAATACAATTCATTTAACACAAGACAGCTGGAGACAGATGAATTAGTAAAATTATTACTTTCATTAGATTGCGTGCAAAGTAAGCTGATCTAAAAAAAATTACTTATAAGAATATAGGATGTCAAAATGGATCAAAATAAAATAATAAATTTTGCAAGGGTGCTATCAAGGAACACTTTAATAGGAAAACTTAAAAATCTGTATGTTAATCAGATGCGCTCAAGTTATCGAAAAAATAGAGGGTTATTTCTAGGAAAAGATGGGGTAGAGATAGGTGGTCCAAGCCCTATTTTTACCGAAAATGGAAGTATTCCAACTTATAATGACGCTAATTCTATTGATAATGTCAATTGGTCATCTGACACATTTTGGTCGAAACACAAAAATGGTGGTGATTTCACGATTCATGAAGGTAAGCGCCTCGGGAAGGAGTGGGTGATAGACTCAACTGAATTTACCAAAGACTTTCATGAAAGGTATGATTTTTTACAATGCTCTCATGTTTTGGAGCATATAGCAGGAACTGTAAAAGCTCTTTTGAGTTGGCGAAGTGTGCTTAAAGTTAATGGTACTGCAATTATCTTAGTTCCAGATAAAAGGCGCACCTATGATGTTGATAGACCCTATACAACACTAGAACACTTTATTGAGGATTTTAATAATAATATTGGTGAGAATGATGAAACCCACTTCGAAGAAATAATTAAACTTCACAGACTGAGTGTTGATACTTCAGACAATATCAATATTAAGTCAAGTGAAGACTGGAGAGATAGGGTGTTGGACAATGCAAATTCCAGAATTATTCACCAACATGTTTTTAAAATGGAAGTGTTGTCAGAGTTATTAGACTTGTGCGGGTTTAAAGTTATAGCGTCTGAACGTTTCGTTCCACATCATATAGCTATTATTGCGTCTAAAACTAGAAATAAACCAGAAATACTTGAAAATTCAAAATAAATAAGTGGCTCCAATGATTGTTAAATATTACATTAGGTTAGACGATGCTCATGAAAATATGCATATTGGAAACTGGAAAAATGTAGAGAGAATTCTTTGTAAATATGGTGTAAAGCCAATTGTTGGGGTTATTCCTGACAATAAAGATAAGACAATTTGTTACGATTCTAATAGTTTTGATCTATGGAATCAAGTGAAAATTTGGGATGGGTTAAAATGGCATATTGGGATGCACGGTTATCAGCATATTTTGAACAAGTCTGAATATGGAATTTTTCCAATAAATATGCGCTCAGAATTTGTTGGCCTTACTTATAGTCAGCAGAAGTTAAAGATCAAAAAAGGCATAGATAAATTTACTAAGAATGGTATTTCCCCTACAATTTTTATTGCTCCAGCACACGGACTTGACTTGACCACATTAAAAGCAATAAAAAGCACTTCAAGTATAAGGATTATTTCTGATGGTTTTTACCTTTGCCCAACTAAAAATAATGATTTTATTATGTTTCCACAGCAATTATGGGGTTTTAGAAGGATGCCATTTGGAGTATGGACTATTTGCCTACACCCAAGCTCAATGACAGAGAAAGACTTGTCTCAATTAGATAAATTTTTAAGTGTTAACTCAGAGTTATTTCCTGATTTTTTAGATACTAGAGGTTGTTATTTTAAATCTGTGAATGCTTTCTTTAAATTTGCATTCACTATAATTTATAAGATAAAACATTGGATAAAATAAAACTATTTCCATCTTATTGGTTTTGTTACCCTTTGAAAAGTAAGATTTTTAACTCTTACTATCATAGTAACAAGAAAAAAAAGTGTAGGCTAATGAAAAGAGTCCCCTTTCCTTCATTGGTTATTGATTTAAAGAATTCTGAAGATGACATTTTTGCAAGATTTAAAAAAAATACTCGCAATGAAATTAGGCGTTCATTCCGAGAAGACGTTGAATTTAATATTTTTCCAGATACACTGAAAGGGTTAAGACTTCATAGTAAATATTTCAAGGAAAATAACTTGGGAAGAGTGTCAATTGACCGGTTTGTAGATAGTCCAAATATAATAATTACTACAGCAAAATTTAATTCACTTTTTCTTTCGATCCATGTATACATTTTTAGTGAGGATAAGGATATCTTTAGACTGCTTTTTTCATCTACACTCCCACAAAAATATGGCGTGGACAGTAGAATTGTTGGTTGGGCGAATAAGGGGCTTCATTGGCATGATATAAAATATGCTAAAGATATGAAGTTTGCTATCTATGATCTAGGAGGGGTCCCAACTGGAACTAATTTAGAAAAAAAAATAGAGAGAATTAATCAATTTAAAAGGTCATTCGGTGGAGAAGATAGAGTTTATTACAACTATATTGGATTTGCTGCCTATGTTTTAAAATATATAAATCAAGTTATCTATAAATATAAAAAATATCTCCGTATTGGTAGTTGAATGAACCTAACAAGGCGCACTAATATAATAAACTTTTTGGCTACTGGACTCTCGAAGTTTTATAATTTAATCGCAGTCATTATCTTTACGCCTTTTTATATTGAGTATTTGGGCATTGAATCTTTTGCGATTGTGAGTGGTGCCATAGTGATCAATGCAGTTTTAGGTATGCTAGATTCTGGAATATCCCCTTTGATCATGCGAGATATAGCAAAATCTAATAGCTCTACATGTGAAAAAATGAGGGTGCTAGGCTCTTATGAGTTAGTTTACATAGTGATTTTCTTTTTTCTCTGGGGTCTTTACGCAGTATTTTCTGAGTTAAATTTATTAGTAGGATTTTTAGATTATTCAGAAAAGTATTCCGCCATGTTTGAATATAGCGGGATATTTATTCTGGAGTTTTGTTTTCAACTTATTTGCCGTTTTTATATTAGTGCACTGCAAGGCATGGGCCGTCATATTTTAGCTAACAGTCTTTATATGGGAATGGCCTTATTAAGAACTGGACTTATTGTGATAATACTTGCATATTTACCAACACTAGAGGCTTTTTTTTATTGGCAGTTATTAGTTTCATTTTGTTGTTTTTTCATCTTTAGAGTGGTGGTTTATTCGGATGAGGGTCAACATATTAACAACCCTTTTAGATATAGTGGCTTGTTGTTGGGTCGATTATTAAGCTTAAGGAAAATTAGCTTAATTGCAATCATTTCTGTTATATATAGTCAGATTGATCGAATTGTCTTTTTTATGAGCGCTGATCTAATTGAATTTCCTTTGTACACTGTGGCAGGGTCATTTTCATTAATAATTACTTCTGTTGGTCTAATATTATTACCTCTCGTACTTCCTATGGCAAGTGAAATTGATTGTGAGAAGAAAAAATTTATATTATTAAGGCTTTCGCATACTACTTGTTGGTTTTTATCTGCTATTGTGTCTGTTCATATGTGGATTTCAGGATCTTCACTTTTGAGTGTGTTTTTTACAGATCCTCAAATTGCACATAAAGCGTCGCAGTATCTCAATTTACTTATTATCGGTGGATTTTTGTCAAGCCTCACAATAGCTCTATATATTAGCAATATTGCCGTCTCGAGATTTAATCACCACTTAATCATAATAAGTTTGATTGCAGTTATTGCGTTTCCTGTCTACTTTCTATTTGAAGAGGCCTTGGGGTTGATTGGAATACCGACAGCTTTTGTTGTATTGCAAGCACTACTGACTGGCTCTTATGTCCTATTTAGTTTTAAGAAGACAAGTCGTAAGGTTAGTTTTTTTAATTTTGTTATAGTCCCACTTATAGTTATTTCATTAATGATGATTGTCGATCATTTGATAATGGAGTTCATTCATTCATTTGCATTGTTAAATAGCTTTCACCCTTATTTAAAATTTTGTATAACAATTATTCCGCTAACATTAATTGCATATAGTGCATTTCCATTGGTTTATCGTTTAGGGTGGCGAAATAATTTAAAGGCTGATATATTGGCGTTATCGAACCAGGAGTTCAAATTATGAAAATAAAACTTTCAATATGTATACCAACTAAAAATCGATACTCCACCCTAAAAAAGGTGATTAACTCGATACTTCTGAATGTTAAGGATCAAAATATTGAAATAATAGTGCAGGACAATAGTAATGATAATAGTTTATTTTTAGAATACATTGCAAATACGAATGATCATCGTTTGATCTATCGTTATTCGTCAGGCGATCTTACTATGGCAGAAAATGTGGAGCTTTCAACTATTAATGTAAGAGGTGAATTTTTGGTAGTTATAGGGGATGATGATTTTATTCATCCTAAAATAATAAACATTCTTAATCAGTTGGATACTCAAAATAAAGATTGTTTTATTTATGATCGGGGTGTTTATTATTGGCCAGATATGGTATTCACAAATTACAGCAAGTATTTCAAACCATCGTCTTTACAAACCCTAAAATCCCCAAGCTTTAAACTGAGTAAATTAGATTCAGTATCTGCACTTTGCAGATTGGGCGAAGAAGGCGGGTTTTATTTGAATGAGTTGCCTGGAGCGTATCATGCGATTGTTAGAGTGACGATTGTTGATAGTATACGTCAAAAATTTGGTAAATTTGTATTGGGACCCTCTCCAGATATGGCGATGGCAGTTGCGATTGCTTGCACTATAAAAAATTATTATCGGGTTAATTTCCCGCTGACGATACCCGGAGCATCTTTTACTAGTGCTGCAGGTATGGGTCGGCGAGGTGAGCATAGTGCTTCGCTTGACAATGTGCCTTTATCAATGCCACAGAATTTGAAATATGACTGGACAAATGGCGTTCCAGAAATATGGAATGGATTTACTTTATATGTGCACACTGCTATTTTGGTGGCGAAGCTATTCAATCATAAGTTGTTAATAAATAAATCTAAATTTTGTAAAAAACTGATTTCTGATAATATTAAAGATAAAGAGATTGTTCAAAAGTCAGAATATTTTAAGTCTTTGCATAGTTGGCAAAAGTTTAGTAGTGTGGTTCTTGCTGTTATAGTTTTTCATTTGAAATTTAACTTTTGGCATTTGCCAAATATTATAACAAACTACATAATGGGCAAAAAAAAAGCTTGGCGTAAAATGGATGTTATAGATAATATTTCCACACCTTCGGAAGCAATGAAATTGCTTAGCTTAAGGTATGATAATATCCTCAAAGATGTAGAGCGAGATTAAAGTATTTAAAAAAAAGTTAGATTTCAGCTTTATAAATTAAATCATGTATATATCTTTGTTGCGAATTAGGTGTGATTTTTTAATCTACTCTTATGCAGGAGGGGTGTAAGCCGAAATATTCTATAATTCATTTTTTTCTGGCTACCTTAGCAACTAAAAAGTAAAATTATTCAATATTTACCAGTGTTTTACCAAACTAAACTATTTTAATTACATGTTTATCATAATTCATTTACAAAGTAAAAAAGTTCTTAGAGACCATGATATTATGGATGGGATCTCTTTATTTTGCGCTTTAAGGAGAGGCTGCCAATGAAGGTTCTCCATTGCATTCCCACTTTACAAATAGGGGGTATTGAATCAATGTCAATTCGTTTGTTGAGTCAAAAATTCAAATCAATTAATTATAGAGTTTTATATTTTGATAGTTTTAATCATGAGCTGCTTAATCTTTTTCATTGTGAATCAAGAAAACAAGTTGTTGTACTGCCTGATAAACACTTCTTTAAGAAATTTTTTTCTTTGATAGAGGTTTTAAAGGGTTTGTCTGATGATGAAGTAATAATTTTGTCAACATGGCGATCATTAAAAATATTTTTTATTTTGAAGCTACTCAGGAAGAAAAACAAGATTATTGTATTTCATCACAGAACATATCCTGCTCATATTGTAGATAGAATTTCGAGAAAAATATTTTACAAATTTGTAGAATTTCATTTTTGCGATAGTGAATCTACTTGTAGCAAGTTGCCATTAATGATTAACAGAAGTGTGGTTCGACCTTTTTTTCTGGCTGAAAAGTGTCTTTTGCAGAGAGACTATAATCGATTTTGTATAATGGGAAGAATTCATGAGCATAGAAATTTATCCCGAGCATTGAAGTTTTTTTATGAAATTAAGATATTGATGCCAGATGCACATTTAGACATAATTGGGCCAGATGCAGGAGATCTTAAAACAGTAAAGGCCGTAATAGATTTTCTAGAGATTAATAATTCAGTTAGTATATTGAGTGGTATCAACCCTTTAGAAATTTTGAAAATGTATAAAAAATATGACTTTATTATTTCCACCCCTATTTCAGAAGGTATGGGCATGTCAATAGCAGAGGCAATGTCAGCAGGTGTGATTCCAATAGTTGGACCTTTTGGCGAGCCTGCTCAATATTGTAACAAAGAAAATAGTTTTTTACTCCAAAGTTACGGAGATAAGGATTTGAAAGATGTAGCTATCAACTTATTTAATTGCAGGTCTAAAAGTTCACTTAATCAAATTTCTTTGAAAGCAACAATGATTACTAACACCATGGAGCCTTGTGCAACTTCATTGGAGTCGAATTTATTCAATATTTTGTGAATTACCTCTGGCTACTCTCCACGATCTTTACTTGGGTTTTTACTCTTTTCAGAGGGGCTTTAACTCCAACAATTGCTTTGAGTGTTCTATTCCTGATAGTGATTATTAAACACTGGAAAATAATTAAATGTAATGCTTTTGATCTTATAATTTTTTCTAGTTTTTTATTAGTCCTTTTTATATCGACTATTTTAAATATTAATGAGGTTAAACTAACCCATTTATCGGCATTAATAATGGTCAGTCTACTATTTTATGTTATGCCTCTTTGGTATATGCGGTTGACTCAGACTACTGTATTTGAGATATCTAAAATATGTGCATCAATAGCATTGTTTTATGCGTTTCTATTAATTTTTGAATTTTCTGCTCAGAATTTTTTTGGAGTTTCTATTAGGGAGAGTATGCCAATATTTTTTCAAGATTTGCCTGACTCTAAATTTTTGGGGAATTTTTATCGCGCAAGAGGCTTTTCATCAGAGCCCGGGCATGCTGCTTTTAGTTTGACTGTATTGGCACTACTAGGCTGGGGGTATCGCTCTAACTGTGGAGGGAAAATGGCAAGAATTATCTGGCTACTATGTATTTTTCTTGGCATTTTGGTAACAGCTAGCCCAGTTCCCTTTGTGCTTGTTGTTTTGAGTGTCGTGCTATCAATCTTAGTGATCACATTGGTCACTAAGAAAAAAAAGAACCTAAAAAAAATTCCGATTGTCATAGCTGTTGTTTTATTGTTTATTGTTACTGACCAACTCATCTTGGGGAGTGAAAACTATTTGGAAAATCAATTAATTGGAAAGCTAAGTTCTTATTCGATGCAAGATCGACTTTCTAGATTAGATTCTTTTTCTAATTTTTTGAATGGAAATTCTCTATTTTTTGGTTTATCCCCTGGCGCATCGCCCAATGCAAGCTACAA
>Ga0233441_1003032_pt1 | contig 11709 bp, 14 predicted proteins | sample SI_123_September_4_FD_182781 | JGI IMG/M metagenome (GOLD analysis project Ga0233441, IMG submission 182781) | Seawater microbial communities from Saanich Inlet, British Columbia, Canada - SI_123_September2016_135_MG | ecosystem: Environmental > Aquatic > Marine > Inlet | place: Canada: British...
TCTACATATTCGTAAAAGAATAAGACAACAATTTGAAAAAACGGGTATTGATGTTGCAATGCCAAAAACAAGGTTTTGTACGGATAATGCGGGGATGATCGGTATCGTTGCTTATCACAAAGCAAAGAAAAAAGACTTTCTTAAAGATGTAATGAAACTTGATAGGGATCCGATTCTAAATTTTAAATGATTCCTGTGCAGGGAACTCTTTTTATAGTACTTTAACCTTTTTGTGTGTGATAATATGGTTGCAGGAGTAAATGTTAGTCTTCCAGGAATGGCTCTTGAATTGTTATTTGGTCTTGTTGCGGTATTTCTTTTCTTTGCGCCAGTGCTATTCAATTGGGGTTGGGAAAGTTACATAGGTTGCTTGTTTTTTGCAGCGCTAGCAATAATAGTTGTTAGATTAAGAGCTAAATAGTTTGTAGTTGTTTTAAATTTACAAAGCAAACTTCTTTTTTAAATCATCAAGTAAATTGTGTTTTGTAACGTATCTATAATAATCAGTATCAAACGATTTTATGTGGTTCTCTAGCCATTTAAAATTAAATAAAACAAATTGATCGAAATTTATATTTTGTACGAGTAAACTATCGGAAAAAATTTTTACTTTGTTATCAAAGCGAATGTGCGCGATTGAATGGTCGCGAATTTTTGGAAAATTAATATCACGTAATAATTCTTCTTCGGTATCAAAGTGGTGTCTAGCAAAATCGCTTAACTCAATAATCAAATGCTCCATTTCTTCTTCTGCATAAGGGTGGTGGAGAGAAACAACCATTCGGTTTAAGAGGTCAACAAATTGATTGTGTTGTTCATCAATTTTTTGAATTCCCATCAATAATCTTTCATCTAATTTAAACGGACGCATAATTATACTGTGTAAAACAACCTTTTATTCTTTCCGAATAAGAAGAATTTATTTCAAAAGAAACTACTTTTTTTGTACTTTTTTTATTAGTTTTTTCAAATTTGCATTCAATTTTTTATAAGTTTTAGCACTAATATTTATTCGTTCCCATAGCTCGATTTCAATTTCATCGCCTTTGTCACGAGGAACTACATGAAAATGGGTGTGCATAACGGTTTGTTCTGCACTTCTACCATCATTTAACAAAATATTACAGCCTTGATGTTCGGTTCTTATGGCTTTTGAAATCAAAGAAACATGGTCAACTAGTTCGTGTAAAGTTTTACTTGGGCAATCTTCTAAATTTGTATGATGTTTTTTTGGTATTACAAGAACATGTTCTTTAGCTGGTTTTGGAAAATCAATTGAAAGAAAAGACATTGTTCTTTTGGTTTCGTGTAAGATTTGAAATTTAAATTTGTTTTTGTGTTGTTTCCATTCTCCAGAAACAAAATCACAAAATGTACAAGAACTCATGTTATTACTCTTCTTTTTTCTTTACAGCAATTATTGCAAAACTAACAAAACCAATTAAAACAACTAAAAGTAAGTTATTGTCTGGGATGTTTATGTCGCCTTTGTTTAACCACCCTCGTCCGGTTGAAGACAAAAAGAATTCGCGTTCACAAACCTTGCATAGTTTTGGAATTTCTAACTCTATTTCATATAGGTTATTTTTTTTGAAATTTCCGCTTATTGTTTGTTGACTTCCGTTTTTTGAACACATTATTCCTGATTGTGAAGTTACAACTTCATTATCTAATACTACGCGTAGTGTTGCAGCATTAGTAGTTTCTTTACAGGTGAAATCGGCGGTTATGGTAGATTCATCCCAATCTCCTTTGTGTTCTAGAATACTGTTTTGTGGTAATAAATCTTGATAGCATAAACAAGAAATACATACTAAATCTTCGGGGCCAAGCTCGCCAGGAAATGCACTTGGATTACAAGGAATGCCAGACTCACATTGTTCGCCTTCATCTAATACATTATCCCAACAAAGGTCTGTATCTGTTTCAGGTCTGCAACCGCCAGCAATCCCGCCGGGCACGTAACCGGATTCACATTTACATTGTGATAAATTACCGATAGCTGGTGGGACACAATGAAGTTCGGAAAAAGTTGGCGGAACCGCTTGTAACAAATAATTCCAAACAAGATCGCATTCTTCACCTTTTTCAGGTTCTAATTTGTTATTCCCGCAACCATCTGGAACACACCAACCATAGTGATTTGCTGGATCGCCACTATATGGGAACCATGGGCGAAATGAGGGTATGTATCCTTCTTCACATTGGCATGGTTGTCCACCCGAATAAGTACAATGTGCTAGTGATGACCATTCACCTGGATCTAAACACGGAAAACCACGTAGCCAACAAGAACCAGGATCGCATTCTTCTGGATAACTTAGGTCGCCGTCACCACATTGTGGACCAGTACCACTTGGAGCTTCACAAACACAATCAGAATTACATTCGGTATCTTCCGGTCTGCCAGCTATATCGCATGTAACATTTATTTCACATTCTTCGCCATCTTCTTGATAACCATTTCCGCAACCAGGTAATACACATTTATTATCTGCACAAATAAATGTATTCGGGCAATCTGATGGTATTGTGCATGGTGGAAAAGGATTGTCACAAATATTATTTATACAAACATCGCCTGTAGTGCAATCAGAATTTTCAGTGCATGCTGGCGGTGTAGGAGTTGGTGTACATTGTCCACTTGAACAGTATTGTTGCTCAATACCAAAACCAAAGTCGCAATCATCATTATTGTTACAAGTTGGCGCATCGTTATCTAAACAATTATCGTATAAACAAACCTCGCCAGCATCACAATGAATATTTGGGTCGGGTGTGTCGCTATTACAACTTTCTGGTTGAATACTACAACAACTTGCATTCCATAAAGTTTCTCCACATGTTCCATTATATGAAACATCTAAATAGGCATATAAATCATCTAAATTAATCATTTCGGTTGCATTCAAACGTTCCCAAAAATCGCCTGAACAAGATTCGTCTGAAGTATTTGGCTCAAAAGAATTTGTTTGTCCTGTGCTGTTACCGGTATCATAAGGACTGCTACTAATGGTAACTGTTTGTGTTCCATCTTCAGCAATATTAATTACATTTAAGATGTTACCAACAAAGTTTTGTCGTATTCCAAAGTTTATTCCGGGGGGTCCAACGGGGTCACCCGATTCATCAAAGTCTTGTTTAAAATATTCGTCAATAATTACTCCTGCCCATTTTTGTGCAGCACCAGTATAGCTAGCGTCTTTTGTGTAAGTATATGTTAGTGAGTAACCACTACCTGATCCGGCTCCCGAACTATAATAATCTTTGGTTAAAGATCCATTAACATAAACTGAAACACTTGAAACCGCACTCACAAATAATACTAATGCAATTAGAATTGCAAGCACGTTAATTTTATTCATAATATCTTCTTTATTGTAGTTTTAAATAGTATTTATTCTTTGCTATCGTGCAGTTTTATAAAGTTTGGAAAACAAATATTTGTATGCATAAATTAGTTAAGCAAGCATTTGACCACGCACGTGTTTGGGGTGTGATGCGACCAAATGCACGAAAAAAACCTGCGAATGAGACTGAAGCAATGCGAATTGTAGAACCGTTGTGTACGAGTGCGCGAGAATCTTTGATGCGTCGTCGAGATCGATTTGCAGCTAAGCACGATCTTGCGAGTGTGCCCGAACATATGGAATTGCTTGCAAACGTTAAAACTGCATTAACAATGCGCGAACAACATGCAAAGAAAAAAGCTAAGATCTCTGAAGAGATGATTAGAATTCCTGTGTTAATGGGTCCAGAGTCTAGTGCTAGATCCTGGTCTAAAAGAAAAATACAAAGCTTTGTTGATGAGTTAACTCCAGAAGGGAGAGAGTTAGTTGTGAAATTGTATACTCGGCATTTAGCGCATATTGAAGGGATGCATGCAATGCCAGATTATATCGAAGAACTAGCACAAGCGGCAAATATAGCTAATGCTCGTGCAAGAAATAAACTCGAAGCGCGTATAAGAACTATTAAATAGTTTTCACAAAGAACTATTTGTATGAATTACTATAGTATTCCAATTGATGAAGGTGCGATGGACAAAAACAAGGGTTGTGCGAAAGCACCAGCTTTTTTATTAGATTTATTCAAAGTAAAAGGAAAAGAATTCTCATTAGAAGGAGAACTCGAAGAAAAACAAAAACAAATTTATCAACAAGCACAAGAAATTTTCAAAGAAAATAAAGACACAAAAGTTTTTTTTGGAGGAACCCACGACATTACAGGTTTTACTGTGAAAGCATTTGCAAAAAAGAATGTGAATGCAAAACTATTGATTTTTGATGCGCACGCAGATTGTGAAGACGCGCTATCAATTACAACTCATGAAGATTTCGTTCGAATGCTAATAGAAGATGCGATAATAAAACCAGAGAACTTGTTGATAATTGGTTTACGGCATGTTTCTGAAATAGAAAAAGATTTTCTAAAAGAACATAAAACAAAAAACTTTTATTTCGAAGAAATCAAAGAATCTATTGGAGCTATCTCAAAAATAACTGAAGCTTTCGTTAGAAATGCAGAAGAGTTATATGTGTCTTTTGATGTTGATGTGCTTGATAGTGAAAAAATGAGGGCAACCGGAGAATTGCCAAAAGGTGGCCTTTCAAACGAACAAGCAAATGCCCTACTTGCAATTGCTCTTCCAAAAGCAAAAGTAGTTGATCTAGTCGAATTCAATCCTGAAAAAATCACTCAAAACGAAGAAAAACTGCTTTTTGAGCTATTTAACAAGTATTTTAAATAAAACTAACAAGAATATCCTAGTTGGTGAGCAAAGGATGTATGTAAAAGACTTTAAATGGAAAGAAGGAATGACTGTACAGGATTTCACTGAACAACTAGCTAGTGTTGGTTATCAAAGCGTAGAACTAAAGAGAGCTAGTGACGTTTTTGTTAAAATGAAGAAGGATAGCGCAAAAATCTTTCTAACATTTACTTCAAACATGGTTACCTCGGGTCTAAGAGGTTTCTTTGCTCAAGTAATTAAGCTAGGAATGGCAGACATAATTATTACTACTGCGGGCGCAATCGAAGAAGATATTATGAGAGCCACTGGAGAACAATTTGATATAGGTAGATTTGAAAGTGATGATGTTGAATTACACGAACAAGGGACTAATCGGATTGGTAACCTATTAATCAAAAATGAGAGTTATATGAACTTTGAAAACTTTATGACTAGTGCTCTTGGAGAACTATACAAAAAACAAGCGAGATGGACTGTTAGCGAACTTGTTCGCGAATTAGGTTTGATGCTTGACGACGAAGATTCTTTATTATATCAAGCCGCAAAAAACAACATACCTGTTTTTTGTCCGCCAATAACTGATGCAGGGATTGGTTTTCATTTATTTATGTTCCAACAAGATCATCCAGATTTTGTTGTTGACGTTGTAAAAGACTTTGGAAACATTTTGTTTTCAACTTCTCACGACGAGAAAAAAGGAGTTATTGCTCTTGGCGGGGGAACTTCAAAACACCACGCAATTCTTTGTACTTTACTTTCTGGCGGAGCAGATTACGCGGTTTACATGACAACTGCGCACAAAACAAGCGGTAGTGTTGGCGGAGCAACAACAAACGAAGCAAAATCTTGGGGAAAAGTAAAAGACGAGTCAGATGTTGCAACAGTAAAAGGAGATGTAACAATAATGTTCCCTCTCGCAATGATTAATGCACTTGAACAATTACAAAAAGAAAATTTACTAAAAGTAGTTCACAAAGATGTTGATGAAAAAATTAGTTTAGATGAAGCTAAAAAGAATCTTGAGGGGTAAAAGTGGAAAAAGCAAAATTTATTCTATCAAAAAAAGTCGTTCTATCACAATTTGAAAAACTAAAAGAGATTACGCCAATAGTTTCTTATAGTTCGAAAACAAATCAACTAATAACTCCAATCTTAGAAAAAGAAACCGACGCGTTGTTCAGTGTTCACTTTGAAAACGAATTAAAACACATAAAAGATTTTACAAGAGTGATTTTTTTAGCACAAGCTTGGGACGAAGAACAAATACAAAGACTATTAGACAAAGGAATAACCTGGTTTATTGTGGACAATCAAAGTGATCTTGAAATTATAAAAAAATACTTAAAAGGAAACAGTCCAAAAGAAAAAATTAATTTGCTTTTAAGAATTAAATTAAAAGAAAGAACTCTAAAAACAGAGCGATACTTTGTTTTTGGAATGCCTTCGCGAGTTGTTAATGAACAAATCAAACTAATTAGATGCGACGAAGAAATAAATTCAAAACTTTCTATGTTAGGGATTCACTTCCATAGAAAAACACAGAACATGAGTGAGTGGGATCTTGACTTGGAACTAGAAAATATTATTTTACCAGAAACATTTGAGCGAATTGATGTAATCAACATCGGTGGAGGACTTCCATCTTATTATGCGAATACAAATGTTGATGTTGTAGACGGGGTATTTGAAAAACTAAAAAAACTAAGAAATTTTCTAAAAGAACGAGATATAAAAATAATTTTAGAACCAGGAAGATTTATTTGTGCACCTGCAGTAAAACTAGTTACAAAAATAATCGGTATTGATGGAAGTAACATAGCGGTTAACGCTTCTGTTTACCAAGGGGATACAGATGCTTTTGTTGTTCCGGTAAAACTATTAGTTGAAGGAGAACTAGCAAAAGATTCGAATGAAGGACACGCGTTTGTTATCAAAGGTTGCACTCCTTGTTCAATGGACCTATTTCGTTACCGAGTTTACCTAAAAGAGGTAAAAGTTGGCGACCAACTAGTTTTTTTAAATGCAGGAGCATATAATTTTACAACAGATTTCTGTGATTTAGAGAAATTAGAAACGCAAGTGGTTGAATGAATCAAAAACAAATAGAAAAAGAAATTATTGCGATTAAAAAAAGAAACAAAAAAGTTGAAGCCGATAAAGCTTGGGAAACAAGTAATGCAAGAAAATTTTTGATTGCTATTTTTACGTATATCCTAATTGTCTTGTTTTTTTGGGTAATGAGTTTACCAAACCCGTTAATCAATGCGGTTGTGCCAACAGTGGGTTTTGTGTTATCAACTCTATCTATGCCATATTTCAAAAAGTATTGGATAAACAAATTCTACAAAAACTGATTTGATTGTATTAAGCCGAATTACATAATTTTAAATAAGTGGAAGTGCTATTTTGTGCATGTCTTATTTAGTATTAGTTCGCCACGGAGAGAGTCAATGGAATCTGGACAATAAGTTCACAGGTTGGGTTGATGTTCCTTTGAGTAAAAAAGGAGTCAAAGAGGCTCAGCGAACAGCAAAAGCGCTAAAAAAACTAAGTATTGATATTGCGTTTACTTCTAAGCTTGAACGAGCACAAGAAACACTAATGATTATTCTTTCTCAGCAAAAGAAAACAGGAATCTTTTTGCACGAAGATCGACACGAAAAGCGTTGGAGTCTGCACCCACACGAATTTGAAAAAAATGAAATACCAATTTATTCTGATGAAGATCTAAACGAGAGATACTACGGAAAACTACAAGGAAAAAACAAAGATCGTGTGAGAAAAGAATTTGGAGAAAAACAAGTATTTAAATGGCGAAGAGGATTTAGCGATAAACCTCCTGGAGCAGAATCACTAAAAGATGTTTACCACAGAACAATTCCTTATCTAAAAGACACGATCTTGCCACAACTAAAAAAGAGAAAAGATGTGCTAGTTTCTGCACACGGAAATTCTCTAAGAGCAATAATAAAATTTTTAGATAAAATAAGTGATGAAGAAATACCTCACTTAGAATTACCTTTTGGAACACCAATAATCTACGAGTACAAACAACATACGCTAAGAAGAGTTCACAAAGAATTTACATTTGATCGACCGATTGAGTGGTAAAATACAAGACTTTTTTGTGGCATTTGGCACAAGTTCGATTTTCAAACTTAAAGTATATTAAGGAAACGGCGCTCTTATTACTACGAGAGTTAATGACAAAATATATTATAATAACTGGTGGGGTCCTAAGTGGTTTGGGTAAAGGAATTTTAACTGCGAGTATAGGAAATCTAATTTCGCATAACAAGAGATGTGCAACTATAAAGTGTGACGGATACTTGAATGTGGATCCTGGAACAATGAATCCTATTGAACACGGAGAAGTATTTGTGTTAGATGATGGAACTGAATGCGATATGGATTTTGGGCATTACGAAAGATTTGTAGGGGTAACTGCTAAAGGTAATTGGAATTTAACAATGGGAAAAGTTTTCAAAAGTATTTTAGATAAAGAAAGAAAAGGCGATTTTTTAGGAAAAACAGTACAACTTATCCCACATGTAACAGACGAAATAAAGAATCGGATTTATAGTATCGCAAAAGAAGAGCAAGCCGACATTGTTTTTATAGAAATTGGTGGAACGGTAGGAGACCTAGAAAATGGATTGTACCTCGAAGCCGTGCGACAATTAGCATGGGAACAAGGTTGTGACAATGCAATGTTTGCTCATCTATCTTATGTCCCAGTTCCAACTGGTGTAAACGAACAAAAATCAAAACCAACACAAATGAGTGTTAAACTTCTAAACGAAATCGGTATACGGCCAGATGTTGTTGTTTGTAGGTGCAGTGAATATTTGACTCCAAAAATTAGGAAAAAGATTTCATTATTTTGCAATCTGCCTGAAGAAAATGTTTTTACAGGAGTTGATGTTGAAAGTGTTTATTTGCTTCCGCATGAATTACGAAAACAAGGTTTAGAGAAAATTATTGAAAACAAACTAAGATTAAAGCTAGATACAAGAGATTCGAAAAAGTGGGATAACTTGGCAAAAAAAATGTGTAATGGACACAAAGCCAGAGTGAAAATTGGAATTTGCGGAAAGTACACAGCGCTTGGTGATTCTTATGCTAGTGTTGTTGAAGCAATTAGACATAGTGCGGCTAACCTAGATGTTGGTGTTGATATTGAGATGATTGATACTGAGCGAATCGAAAAAGGAGAAGAAATTGGAGATGTTTTAGAAGGAATAGGTGGAGTAATTGTCCCTGGTGGTTTTGGAAACAGAGGTTGGGAAGGAAAGATTTCAGTTATAAAATATGTGCGAGAAAATAATATTCCTTTTTTAGGAATTTGTTTAGGATTACAAGCAGCAGTTACAGAGTTTGCAAGAAATGTTTGTGGGTTAAAAGATGCAAACTCAGCGGAGATGGATAAAAAAGTTGAACACAAAGTAATTGCTTTGATGGATGAACAAAAAGGTGTTGTTGATATGGGTGGAACAATGCGACTAGGTGCTTATGGTGCAAATTTGAAAGAAGGTATAATTTCAAAATTATATAAAAGCAAAAAAGTTTCTGAGAGACATAGACATAGATTTGAAGTGAACCCAGAGTACCATAAGGTACTAGACAAAATGGGGATGACACTTTGCGGAATGAGTCCGAGTGGAAAACTGGTTGAGTTTATTGAAATTCCAAAACACAAATACTTTGTTGCAACACAAGCACATCCTGAATTAAAGTCGAAGCTTGAAGAACCAGCTCCACTATTTTTTGGTTTGTTGAAAGCAGCTGTTGAGAAGTGAGAAGAATGATTGAAGACATTGCATTAAATTATTTTCGCGGGCTTGGAAAAGCAGAGAAAAAAGCTCTGATAAAGAGGATTTTTGACTCGTTAAGTGATGCGGAAAAATTAGATATAGCTAAATTGATTGTAGGCAAGAAATAAAGGCATTTGAGTGAAAGCAAGTCAAATCCTTTTTAAAGCTTTGCTTGTGTATTTTCTTTATTGGTGAGCAAAATAGTCTTATTTAATTTAAGACCATTAAGCAAATTTCTTAGGTGAATTAATGTCAACAAGATCAAGAGATACAAGTCGGTTCAAAAAAACCAAAGCGCGACAGCGATGGAAATGGACTAAAAAGAAACAAAGACGTAGAAAAAGAAAAAATAGATACTTAAGAAAACGAGCTAAGAGCTAGTTAGTAATAAGACTACTTAAATAACATAAGAAAATTACTAATTTTTAAGTGATTGAATTAACTTGAGTTTAGCTACGCTAAGGAAATAACAATAATATTGCTAAGTTCCCTACAACAAAAGCTATGTTCATTAAATAGAGTGAACGATAACTTTGAGACAAATTCGCGGTTTGTGGTTTTTTAATAGCGTCTTTTAGTAGTGGTGCAAACAACAAAACAATGATTATTGCTCCAAAGAATTGCACGGGTAAATAACCAAGCCAAGCAATCTTAAAGAAAGTTCCATTTAATATCAAACCAATATATGACAAACCAGCTATTAGCATTACAATATACGCAAGTGATTTAACAAATTTCTCAGGTAACAAAGCAACTGTGCTCTTCATCTTAACTTTCTTGTCGTGTCCTTTTGAAAACATCCTATATAATGTGTAACCAGAAAACTGTATTCCTACTACAAAAAGAATAGGTAGTATCGGAGTAAACGTTGTGAATAACAATGCTGCTGGAACAAATAACACGATTCCTGAAAAGTATCTAAAAAACGGGTTAATCATTGAACCCGAAATAATATCAAATACTTTTCTTGATTTAAGTCTCCAAGGTTTAGTTGTGTAAAGTAATTGGTTAGTAAGCATTATCAATAAACAAAGCATTAACAAAAAATTATTTAACAAGGTAGAAATTCCGAATGACACAACCAACAAAACGAATGCGAAAATGAGTCCTTGTTTTGGGGTAACTCTACCAGACGGAATTGGTCGCTTCTTTTTTGTATCATGAAGCAGATCAATTTTCCAATCCGTATAATCGTTTAATGCGTATAGTGCAGACCACAAAGCAGCTACGCTTAGAAATCCTGCAATAAAAACAAAGAAATCAATTGTTAAATTGTAAATATAAAAAACCATTAATAATGCAAGAATCATATTCGACAAGCTCTTGCTCCATTCGATGGGTCTACCTAGTTCGATTAATCCAAGTATTCTTTCTAAAGTAGAATAGTTTTTTCTAGAATCATGTTTGTTTTGCTTAGACATAACAATACGAAAGAATATATTATTTATAAATGTGTTGTGATTTTACACTTATAATGGAAAAGGGAAGAAATGCAAAACAAAGGGTTACTAAAAAAACAGATAACCAAGAATTCTATTATAATAGTCTTGCGGGAAAGATTTTGGGTAGTAAAGCGCGCGAAAAATTTATTGTAAACGAAATTAATCATTTGAAAAAAGAACAATCTTTTTTAGAAGTTGGTTGTGCACAAGGATATTATTTAAGTAAAGCTTTGAAAAAAACCAAAAATGTTTTTGGAGTAGATGTTGTTCCTAGTTTTATTGAACTTGCTAAGCGAACGAAGGCAAAAGTAAGCATTGCTTCTGCAGAAAAACTACCCTATAAAGCTAATACTTTTGATATGGTGTTGTGTACTGAAGTTTTGGAACATGTTCCTGACTGGGAAAAAGCGGTAAAAGAAATTGAGCGTGTGTTAAAACCAAAAGGGCGTGCAATCGTAACGATTCCGCTTGAAAAATCAGGTTTCTGGAAATTCTTTTCGATTTTTTTTCCTCCGCTAAAAACGCGAGGGCATTTGAATTTGTTAAATTCAGAAGATGTTAAAAAAGCATTTTCTATTAAATCAAAGAAAAAGATTTTTGTTCAAACAATGTCGAGACATTTGAATTCGATTTTACCACAAAATGAGGGTATTTCGATGTATGTATTTTTAGTTTTTGAAAAATAGTTGTGAGTGTGTTA
>Ga0233441_1003036_pt1 | contig 11696 bp, 7 predicted proteins | sample SI_123_September_4_FD_182781 | JGI IMG/M metagenome (GOLD analysis project Ga0233441, IMG submission 182781) | Seawater microbial communities from Saanich Inlet, British Columbia, Canada - SI_123_September2016_135_MG | ecosystem: Environmental > Aquatic > Marine > Inlet | place: Canada: British...
ATTCTCCCATTATTCTATCATAAACTACTAAATTAGGAAAATATCTATGGTGATTACTAATTGGATTATGACTTGTTGCTGCTAAATATTTATTACTATCAAACTCACAAATACATCTTACTGCAAATAATATATAGTAAATACATACTAATATACTAATATACTAATTACAATTATTTCCATTTTTATTCCTATTGAAAATTATATCTAAAAGAACTTTAAATATAACTCTTTTATCTTAAAAATAACTATTTCTGTAAAAGACTTTCTTTTCATTAAACTTATAGGATTAATTGATAATTTCTTTATGTTTAAAACATTATCGCCTTCAAAAAAATCTATTCTTGGATTTTTTGAGTAATTCTTTAATTCACTTTTAAATTCTTCAATATTTAATTTTTCTTTATCACAAAAATCTTTGATTTCCTTTAATTTTTTTTCATTTATAAAATCAAAAAAATTGTTAGAAGTTTCATTTTCTGTCATACCAATTAAATTTTTTTCTAAAAACTCTTTAATTAATTCTTTTTTAGGTCTTAATTCAGGGTTATTTTCAAGTATTTTAAAAATATCTTCTACAGATTTTTTCTTCTTCTTGTTTGTTTTGTTTTTTGTCAATAAATGTAAAATATAATCAACATTAATTGTATCTTCTCTTAATAAATCTATTTCAAAATTTATTTCACTTAAAATTGAAGTTTTAACAACTTCATTTTGATTATGAACATTATCATATATGTCTAAATATTTAGAAGTGTATGAAGCAAATTCATTTGAAGTTAATCCATAATCAAATGTATCTAAAGAGAAATCAGGAAAATATGAAATTTTTTTATGACAAATTAATATATTTCTAAAACCAGTTACAAATTTCTTTTTTTCTTGTTCACTTTCAAGATTGTCAATATTTTCTGGATTAGAAATAAAACCTTTTAATTGTGTAATTTCTTTTTTAAACTCATTTTTTAATTCTTCAAATGTAGGTTGAATAACAATTTCTTTTGCTTCTTTGTCACCAAATAAAGACAATGCGATATCTACATTTTCTCTTAAATCTCTATAACAAACAATATTCCCAAAAGGTTTATTAGAACTTTCAGTTCTATTTGTTCTTGAAAATGCCTGTTGTAGTCCATGATATTTTAAATTTTTATCAGTATATAATACTGAAATATATTTACTATCAAATCCTGTTAAAAACATATTAACAACAATTAATATATCTATTTCTTTACTTTTTAGTTTTTTTGATATATCTTGATAATAATTATCAAAAGTATTTGTTGAAAAGTTGGTTTTATAAGTATCATTATAATCTCTAATAATGTCTTCTAATTCATCTCTGGTATGTTTCTTTATATTCTCATCAAAAAAATTGTTGGTTTCTTCTAAATTTCCATCTTCTCTATCTTCTTCATTTGCATTAAAAGTAAAAATAGTTGATACTTTTAAGTTAGTGTTTTTTGTTTTAAATAATTTATAATATTTTATGGCAGTTTCAATATTTGATACAGCAAAAATACCATTATATTTTTTATTATTTGTTTCAATACTATGTCTATTAATAATATCTTCAACAATTATATTCAATCTTTTAGAATTGTAATAAATTTCTTCAACATTTATTTTCTGTGCTTTTTCAGTGTTTTTTTCTATCTTTTCTTTATTGCCTTTAAAAGTATTAAAATATTTAATAGTAAAAGGTAAAACATTTCCATCAGCAACAGCGTCTTTTACAGTATATGTATGTAATCTTTTAGTAAATAAATCTAAAGTTGTTTTTCCACCATTTGCATTCTCTTCCATAATAGGAGTACCTGTAAAACCAAACATTTGAATTTTTGAGAAAAAATTAGATATATTGGTATGAGAATCTCCAAATTGACTTCTATGACATTCATCAAAAATACAAACAATTTTACTATCAACTAGTGTTTTTAAATAAACAATGTCTTCTTTATTAAGTCTATATTTTTTAAATTGATTTATATCTTCTTTGTTAGAAAAAAGTCTTTTTAAATGCTTAACAACAATGTTTAATTTTTGAATAGTTGTTACTATTAATTTCACATTTTTATTAGTTAATTGTTCTATTAATGATTTAGTATTGTTTGTACCATCTACTGAACCTTCACTAAAATGGTTAAATTCTCTAATAGTTTGGTAGTCTAAATCTTTTCTATCTACAACAAATAGTACTTTTTTAACATTTTCAATATTTTGAAGTATTTGTGAAGTTTTAAATGATGTTAAAGTTTTACCTGATCCAGTTGTATGCCAAATATAACCATGTAAATTAGTGTTTTCAACCCTATCAACTATTGCTTCTGTTGCATAACATTGGTAAGGTTTTAATATAAATAATTTATCTTGAGTTTCTGATATAACTATATATTGACTAATCATTTTTGATAATTGACAAGTTTCAAGAAAACTATTAGTAAAATCTTTTAAAGAAGATAATTTTTTATTTTCTTTATCTGTCCAAAAAAATGTATCTTCAAACCTTAATTTTTTATTATTTGTATAGTACTTTGTGTTTGTTTCATTTGTGATAACAAAAACTTGAATATAATCAAAAAGTTTTGAGTTAAATGAATAAGAATGTTTTTTGTATCTAATTGTTTGATTAAATGCTTCTTTGATAGCAATACCATTCTTTTTTTCTTCAATTTGACATAAAGGAAAACCATTTATTAAAATAGTAGTGTCATATCTATTTTCATATTTACCTTTGATAGTTATTTGATTAGTAACTTGATAATTATTTTGACACCATTTTTCATTGTTGAAAAATCTAATATATACTTTTTCACCACTATCTAATTCTAATTGAAATCTACTTCTTAGTTTTTTTGATTTTCCTATTAAATCATCTCCTGATAAATGAGTTAATATTTTATCAAATTCAAATTGTGATAATTTTTGATTGCTTAAAACATCTTTATTAAAATATTCAATTTGTATTTTCAAATTATCAATTAGTTCTTCTTCATTTGTGATATTTACTCTTTTGTATCCTAATGAAACTAATTGATTTAACAGTTCATGTTCTAATTCATTTTCACTTTTAACTCTTGACATAATTTTCCTTTTTCAACTATACAAACATTTGTTGTAATAAACCTTTTTTAAACTCTTTTGTTAGTTCTTTTTCTTCTCTAATATTTAACAATTCTTGATTTAAAGATTGTAAGAAATTAGCAATTTTTTCTTGTTCTTCAATACAAGGTAAAGGTAATCTGATTTTTTTTGCATTATTATTATTTAAACCCTTTTGGCTACCACCAGCAGATAAACTGTTTTTTAAATTAATAAAACTTGTATTGTTCAAATAGTTTAATAAGAAAAATGAATTTAATGTTTTAATATTTGGTTTTAGTAACATAAAACCAGTAGATAATATACAATTATCTGACAAATCTTTATCTATAACTATATTTTTATCATTTGTATCTTTCATTTTAGCAAAAACAACATCATTTATTTCAGGTTGCATATTTGCTCTACTTGGCCTTTTGTCTTTTGTTATAATTTCTTCAATAAATTGAACTTTGTTTGAACTAATAGAAGAAGTTGATAAATATGATTTATTTCCTTTAAAATCCTTAATACCACTTGATTTTATTGTATTTGTTTTAACATCTCCTAAATGACTATGTTTCCAATCCTCATAATCACTTCCATCATCTTTTTTAAATCTAATTTTTTGAGAAAATATTTGTTGATTTACACCTTTAATATATTCTTCCATTAAATTTTCTTTTTCATCCAGTTGGTTAATATAAGTATCAACTGAATTAATAAAAGTTGCTATTTTTTCTTGTTCTTTTATATCTTTTGGATAATTAATTACTGTTGAATTAATAGTTGAATTAACTAATCTTTTAATTGTAGTGTCTTGTGAAACCCAATTTAAATTATTATAAAGTAAGTGTAAAAATTTATTTTGAATAATTTTTTCATTATTGTTTAACCAAACTATATTAGAATCTTGAAAATAAGCTTCTAAACCATCAAATTCAACAGTTCTACCTATAGTCCCAGCAGCAGATAAAAGTATATCACCTTTTTTTGGATACTTATATTTTTCTTTTAATGTTTTAAAATAATCATTTGATATATAGGCATCTGCTTTTTTACCAAATGTTCCAATTTTATAAAAAGGAATATCTCCTATTTCATTTGTATCTTTTTTTAAAACTCTTTTACACATAGATATACTACCTATATTTTGTAATTTATTTTCTTTCCAAGGTTCTTTAAACTCTTTAAATCTTAATTTAGGAATATTACTCATATAAAAATCCTTATTTTTGAATAGGTGAATCAATACCTAATTCACTGCAAAAATTGTTAATTATTGAAGAAGTTTCACCCATTTTAATATTTAATTCATTTAATTTATTTGAAATATTAGATAAATCAACTTCTGCTTCTTTTTCAATAGTGTCAACATATCTTGAAATATTTAGATTTGAACCATTATCTATAATATCATTAATATCAATTTTTTTAGAATATTTATCTATATCTTTTCTATCCTTGTAAGTAGAAGTAATTTTATTAATTTCAACTTCTGTTAGTTTATTTTTATTACCATCTTTTTTAAACTCATTACTAGCATCAATAAATAAAATATTATTTGTGTCTTTTCTACATTTTTTCAAAACAATTATTACTGTTGAAATACTTGTTCCAAAAAACATATTTTCAGGTAGTCCAATTATTGTATCAATTGCATTTTTTTCTTTAATTAAAAAATCTCTAATTTTACCTTCAGCACCTTCTCTAAAAAGAACACCATGAGGTAATACAACTGCCATTTCACCATCATCTTCTAAATGATAATACATATGTTGTAAAAATGCAAAATCTGCATATTTTTGTGGTGCTAAAACACCATATTGTGAAAACCTTTCATCTTGTAAAAAAATAGGGTTTCTTGTCCATTCTGCACTATAAGGAGGATTTGCAATAATTCTATCAAATTTTAAAAATAAATGTTTGGGTTGTTCTAATGTATTTCCTCTTTGAATATCACATTTATTAAATGGTACATTGTGCATAATCATATTCATTCTTGCAAGGTTAAAAGTTTCTCCATTTAATTCTTGACCATAAAAATTAGGTGTATAATCTAACATTCTTCTAAACCCTAACAATAAAGACCCAGAACCACAAGTTGGGTCATAAATACTATTAATATTTTCTTTATTTGTAGTCATAAGGTTAACAAGTAATTTAGAAACTGGTTGAGGAGTGTAATATTCACCTGCTTTATTTGTTCCACCTGAAGAAGCAAATTTATTAATTAAATATTCATAAGCATCTCCAAGAACATCACCTTCACTTTCAGATAACTCAATGTCTTTTAACTCAATCATTGTTTGATAAATTAATTTATTTTTATCTTCTGGTGTTTCACCTAAATTACTATTGTTTAAATCTACTTTTTCAAAAATGTTAGAAAACATATCTTGACTGTTTCTACCAAAAGAACTTTCTTCAATATTTTTAAATGTTGATTTTAATTTTTCCAAAATAAAAGGATATTGAACAGAATCTTCTTCTGTTTCTGTTTTTTTCAATAATTGACCATAAAGTTCCCAAGGATAAAGAAAATAACCTAATTTATTAAGACTTTCTTCTCTTATTACTTCAAGTTCATTTTTATTTTCTTCTTTTAATTCATGATATTTAATGTTATCATTTTCTAATAATTCATTAGCATAGTTTTCCATTTGATCAGAGATATCTTTATAGAATACAAAAGCCAAACTATAATTTTTATAATCCCCAGGAGAAAGAGAACCTCTCTGTTTATTTGCAATTTTCCATAAGATTTCACCTAATTCTTTACTTGTAATAGCCATATATTATTCCTTATTTTTTATATATTTCTTTTAATTATATAAAAATTATCCTTAATTATATATTAAAAAAAGATTAATTTTCATAAATAATTGAGTTTGTATTCTCATTTATTATAAGTGTTTTTTCATTATTGAATATTACTTTTAATTTAATATCTAATTTTGATAAAAACTTATTGTTTAAAATTTCAATAAAATCAATAATATTAAAATCTTTATTTGAATGATTTACTTCTATTTGTTTTATTTCCTGTAAATCTTGAATATCAAACATATTTAAATTTTCTTCAATCATTTTATCTATGTTGATAGGTTTTAATTGGTTTGTAATCTTTTTTAAATTATTATATTGTTCCTCTAATAATTTATATTTTTCTTGTTGTATTTTAATATACTCTTTGACTTCTTCATCTTCAACTTTATTTAAAATAAAATTATCAATATTTTTGTTTTTCTTAGAAACTATTGAAATAGATTTTTTAACATTTTTACTTTTTTCTTTGATAAAAGAAGATAATAAAGTATTGTTTCTAATACTTTGAGTTTTTGGACCTTCCCATTTATCTTCACAATACCTTCCAATTGAAGCTACATTAAAAATAATTTTTTCTTTTGTAAAAAACTCTATGGCTTCATTTACTCTATCTAAAGCTTCAATTGCTTTTTGACTTTTTAAAGTTTCTTTTAATTCATTGTATTCCATAATTTATTCCTTATATTCAATTAAATTATTATCATATGTGTTAATTAACTTTTTTATTTCATTTATTTTACTATATTCTAACTTACATTTCCCTTCTATAAGTTCTTCTATATGATTTTGATTGTAGTTCTCCAAAATATACTTTGCAAATAAATTAGAAACCTTTAAACTATCTTCTCTTTCAAGTTTAAATAAGAAAGGTTCTATATCATTGTGTGATAAAATTTTATTGACAAATAATTCTAATTCAAATTGAGCTTCATTGTTTTCAAAAACATCTATTAACTCACTTGAATTACATATATTATGAGATAATCCAAAATTATTTTCATTTTTTATTCCAAGTTTTAAATCATTATTAGAGTTTATCAATGAAGGTAACTTCTCATTACTAATTTCTTTTTTATTTAACAATGAAATTGATTGTTCAATAAACTTATATCTAATTGACCATTCACTAATCATATATCCTATATCATCATTTAATAATTCAATTTCCCCTTTGATTTGTTCAGAAAAAGTTTCAATATATTTGGTGTTTAGTTTTTTTACCTTATCTGCTTTTTTTCTAATTTTATACATTAAATCATTTAATTCAGTTGTTTGTCCTATTAGAAAAGGTGTTCCAGTAATCCAATATTTACATTTTGGACAACATTTGTCATCTCTACCTAATTCATTACAACTAACAGTACAAATACCACTTAATCCAATATTCCAATAACCTTTATTGTCTTGTAATATTTTAAAACTTTCTCTTTTAAACTCATTTGTTGCAGGTATTAATTGTCTTTCAAAATCTTCATATGAATGTAATTTTTCTAAATCTTCTAATAATTTATCTTTGTTATTATTATACATATCATCAATTATTTTATTTATTTCTTCCATACTATTTTTGTTGTAATATAAAGTCATTACAACAGAAGAGTGACCTGCAACAAATTGAGATACCACCTCAACAGGAACACCTGCTTCAATAAGATTTGTTATTCCTGAAACTCTTAATGAATGAATATCAAAAACATTTTTATGTTGTTTTCTATAATTGTCAGTTTCATAAGTTAAAACTATTTTTTCACCAGTTTCCTCATAAATTTCTTTTTCAACTTCTTTCATTAAATAATGATAAAACTTCATAAGCATAGAATCTTTAATAACACCAATTCTCTTTCTTTGTTTTAATGTAGGATAAGCAGTTAATGGTACTGAATCTTCTAAAAGATTTTCTTCAATCCTATCTTTTTCTCTTTCATATGCTTTAATTGGTTTTGGAAAATGGAAACCATATTTTCTATTCCATTCAATTTGTTCTTTTAACATTTTTAATATTTCATTTGGAACATAAGGAATTGTATATGGTTTTCCTGTTTTATTTGTATTTAAATGAAATACATAAAATTTCTTTCCAGTAAAATAATCCTCTTCAATTTGAAGACAACCTTCTTTTCTCCCTTTAATTGAGTTGGGATTAGGGTTTGTAATATATTCCATTTTTTCAAAATCAATAATATACTCATCTAATTCTCCACTGTCTAACCATCTTGCTTGTTTGTTTCTAATAGGATAGGTTAATAAAATATACATAACAACAGTAAAACCATTCCAATAGTTTTTATCTCCATTTTCATCTAATAATTTCCAATTTAATAAATGTTTATATTGATATTCTTTACAAAATTCATAATCATTTCTTAATAATATTTCTTTTGCTTTGTTAATAATTGAACTTGGAACTCTTTTTCTTGTTGTTAGACTGTTTTTTCTTTCTCTGAAAAATCTATCATTTTCAGTTAATAATACAGGTAATCTATTTAAATATTCTTCTCTAATAAAATTAATAAAATCATCAACAACTAACATATAATTGTTTTTATGTCTATCTGTAATATTTAAATTTTTTACATATTCAAAATATGTATTTTTATTGTTGTTTGATATATCCCTAAAATGTTTTTTTCTATCCATATCAACAATTTTTAAAAATTGTAAATTATTATTCATTAAAAAAGATAGAAATTTTCTTAAAATAGAAATTTCTTTGTCTATTTGTTTATTGATTTTACTTTTAATTTCTACATATTCATTACAATAAGTGATCCAAGTATTGTCTATTTTGTTAATAAAATCAGAAAAATATAATGAATCTTTGTTTTTTTCTTTTTCATAATATAATTCTTTCCAATTGTATTGATTTACATTTTTAACATAATAATCATTAAAAGTTTCAAATAAATATGAAATTAAAGTATTTTTTCTAACAAGAACTTTTTGTTCTTCTTTATCTATATCAAAAATAAGTTTTGCTAATTTAGGTTCAAAATCACTTAAAGATTTTAAATTAGTAGAAAAATATATTCTTTGTAGTTTTTTATATAAATCTCCTTTATATCTTGTTCCTTTTTGTAAAAAATGTATTTCATTAGTATAATTAATCATAAAATTATTAAAATTGTCTAATTCATTAGATAAATTATCAAAAAATAAATCTTTGTATTTATATGTTTCAAAATTATAATAAGCATTTTTATTATCAGGTATTTTATAAGGTAAAAGTATTTTTCCCATTTTTTTTAATTGAAATAATGTTTTATACATATATTCAGAACTGAATTTAGAATCATAATTGAAATATTTTTTAACCAATTTTTCAAAAGTTAATTTTAGGAAAAATGATTTTATTGCTCTTCTTTTTCTACCACAACTATCAACATTATAATCATAAAAAATATTTGTATGATGAATTAAAATTTCTTCAATGCTTTTTAAATCTTCTTTTGTAACTTCTTCTAATAAAACAATTTTATCCTCAAACTCATTAAATAAAATTGTCTTATTAGTGTGTTCATTAAAAAAAGAACTACATATAGTTGTCAAATTTTTATTACTCATTTGCTTCCTTTAAAGATAAATAACCTTTGTTTAATTCTTCCTCTAATGTTTGCATTGATTTTTGATAATAAATTTCTGTACTTTTAATACTTCTATGGTGCATCATTCTTTGTGTAACTTCTTTTGAAACCTTTAGTTTATTGGCACAATAATAACCATAAAAATGTCTTAATCCATGTAAATTACAACCATCAATACTATTGGATAATTCAATTTTTTTAATTATTTGATTAAATTTATTTTTTAAGGCATTCATAGTTAAAGGTTGTCCATATTCATTTTTAGATAAAGAAACAAAATAATAAGGATGATTTACATTCATTTTTAACCTTAATTCCATATATTGTAAATGTAATTGATAAAATAATTTTCCCATATCAGGATTAGACCAATAAATATTTGATATATGTCTTTTTCCATCATCTTCTGTCATGCTTTTCCAACCAGCATAATATTTGTCTTTTTTTATATTTCTTGGAATTAAATTATATTTATTCAAAAGATATTCTTTTCTAGTACCCTTTTTTTCTTTTCCATTTTTAGACCATTCAATATATCCTTCAACTGGATTTACAAGTGATACAAAAGCAGTTTGATTTTTTTGGTTAAATGAAATATCATTTAAAAATAAATGAAAAATTTCACTACTTCTACAACCACCATAAGATAAAAGAATAAAAATCAATTTATCTCTTAAAGAAGATATTTTTATTAAATCATTTACTTTGTTGTATGGGAATGCTTTAAAATTGGAAAAAGAATGTTTTCCATAACTATCTTTTCTATCAAAAGATTTAATTTTTACACTTTTTCTTCTATTTGTAATATGATTTAAAAAACTATATTTTTGTTGGATACCTTTTTTTATAACATATTCTATATCCTCTTTAAATTTTTCTTCTAATGGATTTAAACTAATACCATTGAAGTTTTGTTCTAAAAATAAAGAATATTCAGTAAGGTTATTTATATCTAATTTGACTGTGTTTAGTTTAACAGGTTTCCAAAATAAAAGATTTTTATCTAAATCATTTGAATCAACAGAACCATTTAGTCTTAATTCTGAATATTTTTTTAAAATATCATTTCTGTTTTTAAAAGTATCTTCAAATGTTAAATAGAAATCCCACATATAAGCGATAGATTGTAATATTTTTTGAATAGTAGATTGACTTTTTCCTCTTAATTCTAAATCTCTAATATAAGTTAATGTAAGGATACTAATTTTATCTTTAACTAAAAGAATAGGGGTTGTAGTTCCCCTATCATTATTAATGTTTATTATTTGACAATACTTCATTTATCACCAGCAATCATATCAAAAACAAACCAGTTAGGATGGTATCTATGATGTTCTTTAATAGCGTTTGGAGAAGTAGCAAAAGCATATCTGTCAAAATTATGTTCTGAAACTAAAATCACACTTAAACCTACAGCAGCAGACCTAGACATACCTGCTTCACAATGAATAACAAAATTGTTATCTTTATTTTTAATAATAAATTCTCTTATCTCTTTTGCTTGTTCTTTATTGATTGGTTGTATTCTACCAATGCCTTCTTCAACATCCCAAAATTGTATAGACAAAAAATCTTTAAATTGAGATAATATATTATTAGGAACAGGTTCTCTATCTGGGTCAGTAATGGAAATGATTACTGTATTTTTATCTTTCTTAATTTTTTTAAAACCATCTTTTGAAAATTCCATTATCTCACTTCTACTAACAATGACTCTTATCAAATCAGTTTGAACAGAAAATAAATCTTGATTATTTAATCTCTTGGCTTCTTCTTCACTAATAATATCAATTATTTCAATATCATTTATATCTCTATAAGTTTCTTCAATTTCTCTATCTTGTAATGATAAATCAATATATGATAATTCCACATCATTAAGTTGTGATATTTTAACTTCTAATACTTCATTTATTATTTTGTCTTTAATAAAGTATTTAGCTCCAAGTATAAGTGTCCTATTCATAATATATTCCTTATTCATATTAGTATGTATTATTATACTATATATTTAATTAAAAGTCAATAATAAAAAAGAATATATTAAAATTTAGTATTATTATATTAGTATATTAAATTATACTATATATTATGCAAAACCAACTCCTGCTGATCTTGATATACCTGCTTCACAATTAATTACAAATTGTTTTTCTTTATTACTTTCAATAAAATGTTTTATTTTTTTTCCCATTTCTTTATCTA
>Ga0233441_1003037_pt1 | contig 11691 bp, 11 predicted proteins | sample SI_123_September_4_FD_182781 | JGI IMG/M metagenome (GOLD analysis project Ga0233441, IMG submission 182781) | Seawater microbial communities from Saanich Inlet, British Columbia, Canada - SI_123_September2016_135_MG | ecosystem: Environmental > Aquatic > Marine > Inlet | place: Canada: British...
TCTCCATAACTTAAACTACCAGCGCTACAAACCACATCAAAACTTTCATTATTAAAAGGTAGTTTTTCCATATCTGCAACTTCTACAGAAAAATTTGAATACTTAGAGAATTTATTTCTCATCACTTCTACAGATTTTGAAGAGATATCGGTAGAAGTTACCTTAAATGACATATCAAGCAATGAACTAGTATTCTCACCCATTCCGGCACCAATTTCTAATAATTTAGACTGACCAGACTTTTCTTCTAATAGGTGAAAATAATACTGGTATGGGGTATTGAGATATGTAGGAATTTTATCAAAATGATAGAGATTATTAGAATCTAGAAATATATTTGCTCTGTTATCATATCGATGCTTTTCAATATCTTTGTCAATCATTTTTTTATTACCATTCCTTCTAAATGATCAACTAGGCTATCATAAACTTTATCGAACTCGAACTCCTCATCGTAAAGTTTTTTAGCATTTTCCGACATTTTCTTTTGCATCTTATCGTTGTTAATTAAAGATTGAATACAGTCACCTAAAGGCATATTATCACTATAAGTAAATCCAACTTTATTGCTTTTAATCAAGGCTTCAACCTCGCCCTTTAAAGGACTTAAGATTGGCAACCCTAATAATAACGCATCAACTATTTTATTAGGTGTATTAACAATAAAATTATCAATATTTTTATATGGTGCCAGAGAGGCAATAGATATTTCAGCTAACGCCTCAATCTTCGGTCTATCAACCCAACCTGGGAATATGACATTATCTAAACCTTGCATTGTTTCTTTAACCATATTCAAATAATCACCTTCACCACATAAAACAAACTGAACGTTTTCAAGTTTTTCTGCTGCAACTGCAACTGGCTCAAAATCAAAGACAGACATAAAACTGCCCACAAAAAATATCAGGGTTTTAGTTTTATCCACCCCTTGATTATCCCACCACTTCTGAGCAAGTGACATCTCTTCCTTTGTAACTGCACCACGAGACGATGTCAAGCGAAAAACTTTATCATTTTTATTTTTATCCTTATGAGCAAAATTAAGAACCCAGTTCAAAAATGCTGGCGCCATTGCTGACAATGCCGTCACATTGTTAATTGTCCGTCTAGCCAAATAAAAATATGGATAAAAAATAATTTTTACAATAGGCCTTACTGCGCTTGGGAATGCCTCTACAAACATTGATGGCCATAAATCCTTAACATCTAAAATCGTTGGAATTTGATGTTGCTTTAGCCAACTACTCATTACAAATGCAGTTTCGATTGGTGGATAGCCGATAAAGGCAATATCAGGAAAGTCCTGTTCTTTTTTTAAAAGTTTTTTCAAATTCCAAGCCAGTTGAAAATGGTCAAATAATCTTGCCAAACCAATATGTCGTTGATAACCACAACTCGATATTAAGCGAATCTCTAAATTATTATCAACCTTATGCACGCTGTACCTTTTAGTACGGTGTTTTTTCTCCTGATGAGAAAAATCTGAACTCCATAAAATTACTGAATGGCCAGCTTTTACTAATTTATTGCTTAAATTAATTGCTCGCATAGGACGAGGACTTCCTTTATCAATTTGCAATGGCTCACCTGTCTGAAGAATCCAAACTATCATGTTCTTTCCTCCTTGAAAGATACTTATTTAATATACTCAAATTTTTGTTTTGTTTTGCAAATTGGTTTTTATATACTAAGGCGATAACAATTGCATAAATTACCCAGGCAAGTTTTTCATAATAAGTAACAGATTGCATGTCAAAAATAAGACGATGACCGATCATAGCATAAGCAAAATAAGACTACCTTTGTTTAAACTAAAAATCCACTTTGAATCTTCTATAAATTATTACTATTATTAATGAATAAGGTATGGAGCAATAAACAACAAGTCAAAAAAACCATATTTAATACCGGTAAGTAGCCATAAAATTACTTACGAACAATATATTTTAATACCTGCAACCATGTTGGCATTTTATTAACTGCGAACACCTCACTGCTCAACTCTTTTATATCAGGAAGTGCGCTACTACAGGCAAACTCTTTTAATAACGATAAAAATTTCGCCCTTGCCAGCTTGTGTTGAGTGTAGCTATTTTCCCAGGCTGATGTTTTAGTTGGAAATTCCCCCCTAAAATATATATCCCCTCGATCTAATGTATCCCGTAACCTCTGAAACATGAATCTCGTCATAGTTTCTTTATAATAAACCTCCCAAAATCCTGAAGGACTACCTCTAAATTTACGATCATCGCCGTGATGCAGACCTAACACACCATATGGGCAAATATCTAAAATTGGGCCACGCAATATATGGTTACTTCCCCGAATCAAAACATCCAATCCCTCAGAGCCAATGGTGTCAACATCTTCATCAGAGAGTCTAACCACAACCCCAGATTTAGAAAAAAGTGGAGTAACTCTTAAAATTGGAATTCCGAGGTTGAGAATGTTTAGGTAATTACGGCTCTGAGGAGAGACTTCTATCTTCGAGTATTTAGCCTCATAAATGAAAGTTAATCTTAGGAGAATACGAGAAATCGTTTTCGCAAAACCTAGCTTTCTGAAAGTTCCAAGCACCCTACTGAAAAAACTTTTTGAGCCGACACCCTCACCCTCCTTCGCATAAGTAATTATCAAGGGTATTTCGATGTTAGGATCAGTTTTAGACGCTTCATATAAAGCGCTTAAATCTGGCGGCAAATAATTAGTACATAAAATAAAACCGAACTTCATTGAATTAATCTCCAAATATTTGAAAAAACGGCTTGGAAAGCTGCTTTGCTATACCAATTCAAACCAATAAACGCCTGCGCTCTTGAACTGCCGCACAAAAAATAACTACTAATAATACCTGAATAAAAGGACTGGCTAGCGCATTATTCATAAGGCCAGTAACGCCTAATGCAATCAAGGTTAAAGCCAAAGAACTACCATATATATTTCTATATCTAAGAGATGAATAAAAAATAAACACGTAATAGATTATTTTCGGAAATACGAAAATACCTTTCTCCACAAAAATCTGCAGCCAATAATTATGAAGATTAACGCCAGTAGATCGACTGATTTCATAATTTTCCAGCATGATTTGCGAGTTGTTAAGGCCCACGCCAAATAAAGGATAATTAGACCACATGTCGAGGCCAGCCAAAACTAGTTGAAATCTTGAGCTGTCGAAATAACCTTCGCTATTTATTCTTATTTCTAACAACTTATAAATAATATTAATAACACCTAAGCCAAGGTACCAATCGACAACTAACAATAAACAAACCAAAGTTAAACTAACGCTCAAAGCATTAATAAAATTCTTTTTATGAACTTTAAAAAAGACAGGATAAAGAACGAGCACAACTCCTAAACTTAGGATGCCACTGCGGCTAATCGTAGCAAGCATTGAGAGAATAAATATAACAAATATGAATAAATACGTCTTTATTGACGAAGATTTAGCTACGGCCAAAGTAATAGGAATAACACTGACTAATTGTGCCACCAACAAATTGGGGTTTACCGCGAAACCGCCGTGACGAACGAACGTCAACCCCGCGCTTCCTATGTGGGCATCCTGCCCATTCGAAGCCCATGAACCAAAACTTAGCAAAGGCCATACTATTTCATCCAAATTAACATCATAACCCAAATCAAGGAATATAGATGTAAACTGATAAAGGCATGATAACAGCATGGTAAAAATGAAAATTTTAAGGTAACTTTTTGAATATTTATAATCATTAAGAGCGTTAAATACCAAAAAAAATATAATAAATACTGTTAAAAACATTGAATGGGAAATTCCCTTAACAAACTGACCCATGGAATCTTGATGTCCACTACTTAATACACCTAACACTGATAGAGTATCCGTCAAAAACACCAGTAAAATTAGGAATATAAGAGGGCTCACTTCTTTAAGTGTCGAACTCTTTATAGTATTTAGACTAATAAAATATATCGAAATTATGACTATAAACAGAACGCCCAGAAAATCAAATAAAAAAACTTTCACTCCTAAAATTCGGTAATACAGCGAAACAAAACCCGATCCTATTAGTGTCACCACTAAAAAGTAATGCACTAGCTTATTTAGAGACACTGAAAGTCGTTTTTAGGTAGCATATTAGTCTTTTGTATGTTAATTTTTTCTATCTGAATATGAGGCAGTAAGAGTTAACAATGCATGCGGCAGACCTACTAGAGAAACAAGATCAAAAAATCTGGAAAAGCGAATAAGCAATAACTTTAACTTCCAGAAAAATGATGCTTTTATAGAGGAAAGTTCCTTTACCATGTCGACATCCATGACATGTTCAGTTGCATCTGAGAATGCATCATCTCTAAGTAACTCAACATATAAAAATTTGAATCGATAATCCATGGTTCTAATATGTCTCGCGATCCACTGAGGAGCATCAGAATACGAAAGTAATCGCTCATACATTAAAAGTTTTGATTTAAAACTCGCCAAATATTCCGCAGACTGATTCCCTTGTTTGACTGAGGCTATATCTTGCACCTTTCTCCAATTAAATAGAGTTTTTGGAACAACGGTAATCGAATAATTATTAAGTACTGCCTCCAGCAAGAAGAATAGATCCTCACCAATACCTACCTGTGTACTGTATGGAAGTGATTTCTCAACGCCGGCACGGCAACAAAATGTTGCTGGATGGAAAATCGCCATAGGTAATAGACCAGCCTCTAGCAGCTTTAAACGGGACACATGGCCCTCTAGATGCACTGATCTAGATGAGCGATTAACTGACAGATGCCCGCCATGTTCATCGACCACTCTATACCCAAAACCATAAATGTCGCTCTTTGGCTCAATGTCAATATAATTATACAAATATGACAATGCCTCCTTAGCCAGGGTATCGTCATCTCCCAAAATAATATTGAATTGCCCTCTAGCCTGATTCACTAGAAAGTTCTTGTTATCTGGCTCTTTTAAATTAGAAGCCTGCTGGTAAAATCGAATTTTTCCGCCACTGCCAAATGACTGAACCACTGCTTCTATTTCACTTTTCCTAGGGGAGTTGTCATCTGAGATAATTATTTCATAATCTTCAAAAGGCCCAACAATAATAGATCCTATACATCGGCTTAGTTCGTCAGGCCTGTTATACGATGGTATTAGTATTGAAAAGAATGGGATTTCAATTGACATATAGATATTTAAATTTTGTAGCCAAATTTCTCAAATATTTCTTCTTCAGTCACACGAAATTCATCTTCTTCATCATGCTTTCTACTCAAGTAATAAACCAAGACTGTTTCACAATCAAAAGACAACCAGCAGTGCAAATGAAGTGGAGGGATCTCAACCGTTCTTGGCTCATCTGCATCTAGCACATATTCAAAAACCTCTCCTGAGGGGCTTATAACAGAAACTTTTGCCCTTCCTTTGACAACAGAAAACCAGTCTGTTTGTAGCTTATGCATATGCCATCCACTAAATTGCTTAGGATTAATTGAAGAAATAGTAATTTGCCCTTCTAGGCATGGGAAAATATCAAAAAATCTACTAGCTCTTTCATCTATATATGTTTCTATATTGTCTATTTTCATAAATTCCTTATGTTATTAAAAGTAATATACTCGCTGATCATTGTAGATAAGTTAGTGTTAAAACACCCGTCAAACACTTCATTACTTTTATCAAAATAATCAACACTCCTTGGAGTTAAATCAAAATCTTCCAGGTGGTTATCATTATCTTGAAAAAGAGAATCTACAATAAGCTTTTCTAATTGAGCTAATGAGTACGTATAGGTTGACCCTATGTTGAATATCTGATCATAAATTCTAGGATCTCCAATAGAATTTTTTATAGCAAGCCCTATATCATGGGCCCAAGTAAAGGGTATCCATATGTCTTCGAAGCCGGCTCTATTTAATTCAATATCCCTGCCATGTTCATTTATTTTATAAATGAAATCAGTAACAACATGAGACCTACCCGGATTATACTTCTCAACAAGTGAGGTGATATGAAATGGCCTATAAATTGTATAATATTTAGAGTTCTTTTGACAAAAATCAACCAGAAAGTGTTCGCTTAGTAATTTTGATACTCCGTAAGAGCTATTAGGCATTTCTCCTAATAACACTTCATTGAACTCATTATTTTCCCCATACACTGCTGATGAAGAAAAATACATGATATGCTTTGCAGATTTTGCAATAGTATTAATAAAATTATTGAAAGGAGAGAGGTTTTCTATAAGGTTGCTCATCTCAAGTGTCTTACCATGCCAAATACCTGCTAAATATATCACCGCTTCAAAAGAATATTTTTCTTCAATTAGACGACAAGATAGAATATTATTAAGATCAACATGCAAAAAGGTATCTTTATCATAATCTTGTTTTGGTAAAGATCTTCCCATGCGAAATACGGTATTATTACTATCTTTATTAAGCACGTCAAATATAACTTGACCAGCCGAACCCTCACTTCCAATAATTAAAATATTGCGTGTTATTTGCATGCTAATTTAAGATAATTTAATAATGATTTTTTGTTTGTCTTATACTTACATACTTTAATTTCGCATTCAAATAAATCAGAAATATTTTTTTCTTCTTTGAAATAGTTTATTTCAGAATATTTCTTCATACTGCCACTTCCTGGAATATTGTTAAAATCTACACTAATAATCTTTCTATCTTTTAAAGACCGAGCCTGTAGCAATATGGTTGATGCATCGCCAACTATAATCCGATATTCTTTGACAAGTGCATCCGCACTAAGACTCTCATCATAAATAACGGATTCTGGTATTTTTTGTTGAAAATATTCTTTCATTATTCGCAATTCTCTTGGCTGATTTTTTTTTAAAGATGGATGAAATTTAATTCCAATATTTTCAACACTCTCTTGTTCCATGATCTTTCTTAAACATTTAACCCATTTTTCCCACAATTCCTCTTCGTCATCGTTAATACCACCTAATAACAACAAACTAGGAGCAAAAAACATACCTGAAGAGTTATCCGGCAAAGATTTATGCTTATTTAGACTATATTGTGCTGGCGCCACCTCAATAACATTTCGAGTAAGGTGTGATAGCAATTTGTTAAGATAGCCAACTTCATTTTTATCATTCGTGAAGAAATAATCAAATGGTACGTATCTGGGTATGTTGTCAATATTATGATAATAAGAAGTGACAAGATATGGTCGCTTAATCCCAATAATTACCGGAATAATGTAATTGTGTAACAAACTTTCAGCAATCTTTTCTTTGTTTACAGCATTCAAAACAAGTTTTGATAAAAAAGAATTTCGTAGAATAGATTTTATTCTACGAAATCTAGACTCATACAATAAAGAAAATGTCCAGTCACTACTAGGTGCTGACATAGACAAAACTACATGAACTCTATCATTATTTAATTGTTTTGATATGCAAAAAATATACATATTTTGCACTTCTATATAATCATTTTGAATAACTATATCTGGTTTTTTCTTCAAAAAATAATTAAAAATTACAGAGTAATATTTTTTACAATTTTTTATATTGTTCTTTTTAAGGGTAGGCTCATACAGAACATCTTTGATATTGTTATTACTCACAAATTTCTGAAATTTAATATCTTCTTTATACTCTTTACTTACCAGTAAGCAAACATCATAATCTTGTAATAACTCCAATACATTGTATTGACCAGCACTCCAAAATGAATAAATATGTCCCAATCTAAAAAGTACCAATGTTTTTTTCATTTCCAATTATGAATCACTGCGTGAATCTCTAACCTCTTCTAAAAAAAAAGCCAATTCTTTAGATGTAGAATTTAATGAATAATGCTCAGCATTGATAATCGCATTTTTCTTTAACTTAGACAACCTTTCTGGGTTAACAATCAAATTTTCAATAATATTTTTAACATCTTCTATATGATTGTAAAATAACGAACTTGATTGAATTCTATAATCAGGTAAATATCCCGCAGGATAAATACATGGCTTCCCTTGTCTAACTGCATCTACAATAGCGCTAGTAAGCTCGCCACACGCATAATATGTTTCATACTTAATAGGGCTAATCAATATGTCGGAATTTTTTGTTTGTTTAACAAATTCCTCTTCAGGGACCCAATCATCATAAAATTTAACATCTATTCCTATTTTTAATAATTCTGTTATAGAATTTTTAACCTTGATTCCATAACTGTGTTGTTTTTGCCTGGTTAATAACACCAAACGAAATCTAGGGTGTAAATTCTCGTCAAGATTCAAGATTGCATCTAAAAGCCCGATATAATCTCTACTTTTTTCTTCAATACTTCCTGTTACAACAATATGAAATGTTTTATTCTGCTCTACATATTCAGGTGCGCTATATAATGAAAATGGAAGTTTGGCAATATTTCCTTTGTAGCCATTCTCTCTTGCATAATTAACAGCTTGTGGTGTATGGAATATCATATTATCTATACGTTTAACAATTCTTTGTAAGAAAAAATGCGAGTAATTGTAATACACTAAATCACGTATATTATTATGACCTATCAATTTATACTTTCTACCGAACCATTCTGATAGCCTTCCATTAGTAACAACTGTCATAACATTAGGTCGGAAAAAAAATAACTTTACTATAGCGAACCCTTGTAGTGTATTTAAAAACACAATATCGGTGCCATTACTATCAACAGTAGCTCGTAGTCTCCTTAAAAAATGGAAATCATTTTCACCCTTATTTGGTAGAATTATGCTTATATCGGACCCGTCTTTTTTAAAGTATTGTCTCAAATTACTTTTAATCGGCGCTGTGCATGCTACTGTAACTTCGATACCTAAGTCAAGCAGTATACGCGCCAAGGTCTCCACATAAACATGGTGGCCATAGATTTCAACAATGGTTGCTCTTTTTATTTTCAATTACTAACAATCTCTGGGGTTGGAACAGGCACAATAAATTTCCTTTTGCCTTCAACAAACTGTTTACTTTTTTTAAATACATCTAAAAAGTTCCAAGACAATAGTAGATAGTAATCTGGCTCTTCTACTTTGCTTTCGTCTACAACTTCAATATTAACTCCAGGAAAATACCTGCCTATCTTAGCCTTATTAACTTCTACAGAAACCGGAATTAAATTAGAGTCAATTTCACAATAGTTTAATAAAACCGTACCTTTTGCTGGAGCGCCATAAGCATATACCGTCTTTCCTTCATTGATCAGTTGATTTAAAAGCTTATTAAGACTAATTTTTACATCTTCCACTCGTTTAGAAAAGTTTTTATATGGGGTTATTGTGTCATATCCTAATGATTTCTCATATTGTATTTGCTTTACAACGTTATCAGAAATTTTCCTATGCGACAAGTGCCCAATATAGGCAATCATAGATCCTCCATGCACCTCTTCAAAATCTACATCAAATACTTCAAGATCATGCATATTAAGAAGATAATTTAAATTCTCAATACGGTAATACAATAGATGTTCATGATAAATAATATCAAACTCATTGCGCTCAATTAAATTCGGCAAATATGTGCCCTGGACAACAAACACTCCATTTTTGTCTAAAAGGAATTTTATACCTTTAACAATATCATGCAACTCTTCAACATGATAGAATACATTAGCGGCAGAAATAATATCTGCATAGCCCATATCTTCATATATTTCCTGCGCCACATCGTAATTAAAAAAGGATTTTTTTGTTGAAATACCGTCTTCAATAGCTATATTAGCAGCATTAGTGCATGGCTCTACACCCAATACATCCAATCCTTTATTTTTATATGTCTTGAGCAAGGTACCATCATTACTACCTATATCAACCACAAATTTAGCATCTGGAATATAGTTATTACAAACCCTGTCTGCTATTTTTTGAAAATGTTTTGGCATACTTGCATTAGAGCCTGATAAATAAGTATGATCTTTAAACATAATCTCTTTTGGTACTGTATATTGAACTTGAAATGTACTACATTTACCACAATAAACTGTGGAGAGCGGGTATTTTTCTACATTTTTTAATTCATCCTTTAAAACAAAATCATTACACCAGGGCTGCATACCTAAATCCAATGTTTCAATCAATTTCTCACTGCCACATATCCTACAATTACTAATTCGCATTTATTCACTCTCCAATTCAATACTATTTTTACCTATTAACAACAAAATATCTTTGTATACAATCGCCCTGCTAACGAATAAAGATCCAATATACACAACACATCCAATCACTACACCAAATACAAGACCTTCAATTGTATAAAAATCAAAGTTTAAAGACTTTATAAAGTACAAAGCCATAGCCATAATAAAACTAGAAAGTGCGATTTTTACTATCTTTATATTCAATAATTTAATTACATACTCTTTGTTAATTTGACTATATATTAAAACCATATACAAAAAATAACTACAGAATGTCGTCCACGCAGCAACATAAATATCATTAATAATGCTAAAAATTACAATATTAGCAATCAAATTTAATAGCCCTGCAACACTATTTGCCAGAAAGATGCTTTTTGTCTTCATATCCACAAAAAGAATACTGCTTAAAATCGATCCTACTCCATAAAAGAAAATTGCCATAGTTATGATGGGCAATAGCCCTGCCGCTGCCGCTGCTGTTTCTTTGTTTGTATACAATGACAATAGTGGATCCCCCAACATTATTACGCCAATCGTAAATGGAAATATAATCATACAAAAGATAAATAAAGCTGAATTTATCATTAGGGCAATTTTATCTTTCCCGCCCTTATCTTTAAGCTTAGACATTATGGGTGGGAGAACAATGCCTATGACCTTGGGAAATATAAAGGGTATCGACCCTACTGAATATGCAATAGCGTAAAAGGCTACAGAATCCAGGTCCATAAAAGCCGCAATTACATAGCGGTCTGATACGCTTATAATTAATTCGAAAATAACAACAATTATTAGTGGGAACCCATATTTAATATCTTTAATAAAATTATATTTGTTATACCAAGTGAGCTTAAAACCAATAGATTTAATTGATGGTGCTAGCAATGAAACAAAGATCGCTGCCAAGGCAACAATCTGAGAAATAATTAAAACATTAAGGGAGATAATGTTATCAAGTCTGTACCACAACAGCACTACAACTAAAAATATATATGGATATAGTATTGTTGAAATATTAAATAAATTAACCTTATGAGTGTATCTAAATATATTTGAAACTTGTGAATACAATGTGTAGAACACTAAATACAAAATAATAAGAAATTTGTCGATACTGCCCACACCTCCTAAAAAATACTCATCTATTGACGGATAAAATAGTAGTACGACAATACCTAAAAAAATAGAAGATAGTGTGTGGAAGTAAAATTGTGGGTAGAAAGCAATCGCCCTATTCTCGACATCATCAATACTTGGTAGAAATCTCTTTGCTGAAAAACCCACACCAAATGAAGATATATTGGCAAGAATCCCTAATAAAGAAATAATAACAACATACTCACCATACACTTCAGTTCCAGACGTCTTGACAATAACTGGAATCAATAAGAATCCCGAAAAATAAATCAATACCTGGGCTACTAAGGTTGTTGTGTATTTCTTAAACATACGCTAACTTTGACTTATTGTATTTGTTAAAATAATATCTACTGAATACTTGCTATAAATTCTACCAATTTGAAATCAAGACTGCTGTCAATATCTATAGAA